>Ga0206865_1079_pt1 | contig 31087 bp, 28 predicted proteins | sample Alteio_BWOrgCont_39_FD_152628 | JGI IMG/M metagenome (GOLD analysis project Ga0206865, IMG submission 152628) | Enriched cells from forest soil in Barre Woods Harvard Forest LTER site, Petersham, Massachusetts, United States -... | ecosystem: Environmental > Terrestrial > Soil > Temperate forest >...
CTGGTGCGGATATCGCCTTTTGACTCCAATGCCAAGCGTCATACTTCATTTGCTTCGGTTTATGTTTATCCTTTGGTTGACGATACTATTGAAATTGACGTAAAAGATGCGGATATTGAGTTTGAAACCTTCCGCTCGGGCGGTGCAGGCGGACAAAACGTAAACAAGGTGGAAACCGCAGTACGTTTATACCACAAACCATCGGGCATCATTATAAAAAACCAGGAATCGCGGTCGCAGTTGCAGAACAAGGAAAATGCCATTAGGTTACTGAAATCGCAGTTGTATGAAGCCGAAATGCGCAAACGACTGGAAACCAGCAATGCCATTGAGGGCAATAAAAAGAAAATTGAATGGGGTTCGCAGATCCGCAACTATGTGCTGCATCCATACAAATTGGTTAAGGACCTGCGTACCGATCATGAAACATCAAACGCCGCTGCTGTGCTGGATGGCGATCTGAACGATTTCCTGAAAGCCTATTTAATGGAGTTTGGCGGCCCGAAAGGTTGAGCTAGGGTTCCGGCATTCCAAAGTTTAAATAACCCGCATGTTAATGACTTAGCATGCAGGTTATCTATTTTATCCAGTGTTAATTCGTTACATACCAGTCGGCAGTACACTTTTTCTCCCTTACCCAGTTCCCCGCCTTCATTATCTCTGGCAAAATAAGTATTTTTAGAAACCAACTATCGAACCATGAAACAGCTCTGCTTTTATTTGATTATTGCCATGACTTTATCCGCCATGTTATCTTACGCCCAGGAAAAGCCCATTCCCTTATATCCAAACGGTATCCCCAACAGCAAGCCAACGCCTGCAGCCTACATAGAAAACAACGACCAGGGCAATAACGATCAATGGGTTACCAAAGTGAGTGTTCCTACGCTTACCCCCTTCATCCCGGCACACCCCAATGGAACCGCGATTGTGATTTTCCCGGGAGGCGCCTATGCCGGGCTTTCTATGGATAAAGAAGGCTACAAAATTGCCCGGGCTTTTAACGACTTTGGGGTGACGGCATTTGTAGTGAAATATCGCCTGCCCAGTGATGATATTATGGTTGATAAAACCATCGGCCCATTACAGGATGCCCAGCAGGCAGTGTTAATGGTACGTAAAAACGCAATGCAATGGGGAATCAAAACGGATAGAATTGGCATCATCGGTTTTTCTGCCGGTGGTCACCTTGCCTCGACAGAAGGAACACATTTTGATAAACTGGTAATTGAAGATAAAGAAAACATCAGTGTACGCCCGGATTTTTATGATATTACTTTACCCGGTGATCAGCTTTGGCCCGATGGCGCACGTTGGTTCCCGCGAAAATTTAATTGGGAAAACACCCTCTGCCGATCTTTTGAATTTGTACAGCAACGAAAAGCAAATAACCCCCAACACGCCAACAACGCTGTTAGTACACGCCACCGACGATGATGTGGTACCGGTACAAAACAGCGTAATGTTTTACGAAGCCTTACTCACGGCAAAAGTCAAGGCCGAAATGCACATTTTTGAATCGGGCGGCCACGGTTTTGGTTTAAATAACCCCAGGAGCAAAGACAAATGGATTGACTGGTGCCGGAACTGGATGGACCAGAATGGCTGGCTGTAGAAGAGTAAACATATTTAAAAAAATGTCACTTCTTCCTTCGGTCGAAATCCACATCAATATGCGTTGCGAACGATGCAGGACGAATAAGTTTTTTAACTGCGTTTGAAATAACCTTGGATTTATGAGGAAACAAAAAACCCGGCCCTGAAAGCAGAGCCGGGTTTTTTGTAAATATTTTCCCCTTAATTCAAATACTTGGTGATCTCGGGAGACAACGGCGTAGTTTGTGAGCGGAAACGGTGTATCAAATTGCCATTTTCGTCGATCAGGAATTTTTCGAAGTTCCATTTAATTTCGCCGGTAAAATCGGGGTTGGGTGCGCTGGTTAAATATTTAAACAACGGGTCGATATCATCACCTTTAACACTCACTTTTTCGCTTAGCGGGAAAGTTACGCCAAAACGGGCGGTGCAAAATGTTTTAATCTCGGAGTTGCTGCCAGGATCCTGCTGACCGAAGTTATTGGCGGGGAAACCCACTACAACAACTTTGTCTTTGTACTGCTCTGACAATTTTTGCAATTCAGCATACTGAGGGGTAAATCCGCATTTTGATGCTGTGTTAACAATTAATACTTTTTTCCCTTTGTATTGTGCCAATGAAAAGGGTTTGCCTTCGATCGATTTCAGCTTGAAATCGTAAACAGATGACGGTGCGATAAACATCATCGCACAGATTAAAACAAGTAATTTCATATTTTAAAAAATTGGTTTCTGCGGTAATTCAGAGGTAAAATTAGCCAATTAAACCTCTCTTCGTCAAATAGAAATACTCTTTTTGTGTCATTTTTTGATTACACCGCGAGTTCCGCCGCAGGGAATTGCGGTAGAAAGAAAGTTTTTTTACATAATAAGAAATTATCTCCTGATTTTTTTCGTTATTAGCATAAAGATAGCCCGTCCCGAAATGCTATGCCTAAACTTATGATCAAAGAAAAATCAAAAAACAGTATACCCGCCAACTTAACAGGACGATCCCTCTGGGGAACGATATGTTTAAGCATTTTTTTATTTAAACGGCCTTTTGCAGTTCAATTGTCCGGATTGGACTTAGAGCATGCAATGGTTTTCCGGCAGAATCAATTAATGACACTTTTGAAAGTAAAGGAGCATATACTTTTTAACCTATGCAGCCCAATTACCAGGGCATGGTGATGGTAAACTCAAAATCCAATTAAAAACACTCAAATGAAAACACAAAAAATGACCTTCAAGAAACTAAGCCGCGACGAAATGAAAACAATTAAAGCTGGCACCAGCGGCGGCAACGGCGATTGCGTAAGTAATGACAGCTGTACGTACAAATGCAGCAAGGATGGTGCTTGCAGTGCGTGCTGTGTAGCAGCCGAACTTTCTGCTTAAATTATCAAACCAACAGGCTGGTTATCTGCCAGCCTGTTTAATTGTTTTTTATGATGAAACGATTTTTGATGCATGCTTTCGCATTCCAACTGTTGCTGGTATCGGCGCAGGCGCAAAAGATTAGCGGGAAAGTGGACGGAAAATCTGCCGTGGCGGATACGATCTATTTTGGATTTGGCAATATCGATCAAAAGTATTTTGATACCTCAATTGCGCCGGCTCCGTTAAAAGCCAACCTGTACACGGCAAATAACAATGTGCCATACCCGCAAATGTATCGGATACTTTTTGCATCGGATAGGAATATACTGGCTTACCGAAAAGGGTGTTATTTTATTGACGCCTCAACCACCAACATAACCACCAATTATGCTTCTGATAATTGCAGTGAGGTAAACGGACCTACTGCAGACGAGTATAAAAATAAATTCATTCCGTTTATGACCGCCGGAACGAGTTATGATTGCGCATCGGGTGATCTGTCTGACTTGTTTGATGATCCCGCTAAAAAAGCAGACAGTTTGCTTTTACGTTATGTTACCCGCTATCCCAACTCGTATGTTGCTTTGTGGAAACTTATCGAACGCTTTAGCATGTGGGGGCAATCTGCATTGAGGCAGCAAACAGTGGGTGCATTCTCCAACAAAATTAAAGCAGGTAAGCCATGGACCCTTTTGAACCAGGATTTTATAAATTCAAAGGTAAAAGAAGGGGGAGCATTCCCGAATTTAAACTTAAAGGACTTAAACCTGGCTGCAACCAACTTTGTTGTACCAAAGGCAAAATATACCTTAATTGATTTTTGGTTTGCAAGGTGCAGGCCCTGCCTGGATACCATCCCCGAGTTAAAAAAGCTGTATATTGCTTATCAATCGAAAGGCTTCGAAATCGTTAGTATTTCTGTGGATGAAACCAAAAATGTTCCCTTGTGGCAACAACGGGTAAAAGCGCACGGCCTTAACTGGACGCAATACCTGGAAGAAAATAACTTTCAGCATAACGAATTGGGCATAAAAGGCTTCCCAACGTTTATTTTATTGGATGAGCAGGGCACCATAATTCAAAAGGATTTTGACCTGCACGACCTGGATAAATTTTTAAAGGCGAATTTGTAGATCTGGGCAGTATCAGCCGGCTATTTTTTGCTGTCTGAAAAACTTCTTTTATCTAAATAGAAATCTTCTTTTTCCGTCATTTTTTGTTTGGCGGCAGCAGTTTTATCCTTGTACCCTAATAAATGCAGGGCGCCATGGATAATTACACGGTGCAGCTCGTCGGTTTCGGGCGTGTTAAATTTGGCGGCGTTTTCGCGGATGCGTTCTATCGAAATAAAAATATCACCAACAATTGAGCCTTCAGTTTCTGAATTATCAAAGGTGATGATATCTGTATAAGTATCGTGGTTGAGATATTGCTGGTTGATCTGTAACAGGTACTGATCGGAGCAGAATATGTAGTTGAGTTCTTTTAGTTTATATCCTTCGGCTTGTATGGTTTCGGTTATCCATTGCCTTGCGGAGGTCTTTTGTTTTAATTTATAGGTGATGTCTTCTTCAAAAAAATGTATTGCAGGCATTATAATTTAAAGTGAAGTTCTATTTCGTTGCCTTTAGCATTGAAAATGCACTGATCGGCAAGGTGTTTCATAATAAACACACCACGACCGGTTAAGTTCTCGATATTTTCGGGTGCAGTTGGGTCGGGCAGGTTGTTATAATCAAAGCCTTCACCTTCGTCGGTAACGGTCCATACAATACGACGCCCTTCAATTTCGGCATTAATAATTACCTTTTTGCTTGGGTCGAGTTTGTTGCCATGTACTATGGCGTTAATGCCTGCTTCGCTTAGCGAGGTCATCATATTGGCAAAAGTATCTTCGCTGATATTATGTTTATCGGCTATTTCTTCTATCAAATTTTCCAGCAGTGTTATGCTTTCCTGTTTTGAAGGTAGCTGCAAGGTATACATTTCACTTGTTTGAACATTTGATTGGTCCATGTCATTTAGCGTTGAGTAGATCAAAGTAAGATTTTATTTTTAATTTATAATAAAAATTCAAAGCAGGTGGTATAGTTTTTACCTGCTCAGTCTGTTTTTCCCTGGTTTGCTGGTATTCCTGCAGGGCTTTTATGTAGCCCGGCGGAATATCTTTACCAACATGGCTTTCGCGCTGCTGGTCCTGGTCGCGTTGCTGTTCAGCCTTCTCGGCCTCCAAAAGGCGGCTCTGAATTTGCTGCTGGCGTTTCAGCGATTCTTCCGATATTCTCCTGTTTACGAGATCGCGCTCCGTTTGTTCCATTTGTTGCGAAATTTTATTCAAATCTCCCAAACCGCCCGTTCCATCCTTGTTATCCTTGCGGTTTATCTGGTCCAAAGCCTCCCGTATCTCCTGCTGCTGACGCGCTAATTTAGCTAATTGTTCGCTAATATTTCCATTATTTGCATTTCCGCTTTGGTTTTTTCCGGGGTTACCGTTTTGCTGCATTTGCTGGCGCGCCTTTTCCATATTTTGATTAAGCTGCTCCTGCATTTTGGCCAGTTGCGATACCGATTGCTGCTTACCTTTGCCTTTTCCGCTTTTCCCTTTATTCTTTGAGTTTTGCAGCTGGTCAAGTGCCTCGCTCAGCATCAGGGCCAGGTTATTCATGGACGTCATGGCATATTGCTGGTTGCGTGATGCTTCTGGTGTTACCCGGTCGCTTATGTTTTGCAGCGCCTGGTTAATATGATCATTTATGCTCGATATTTCCTGGTTAACTGTCGATTGTATTTGCGGCACCCGGCGGCTCAGGGCATACAAACTGTCTTCGGCCGTTTTCAGGTTATCTTTGATGCTTTTTTGGGTTTCGGCCAGTTTTAAATAATTAGGATCGGTGGAAGCAGTAGTTTTTAAAGCTTGCATAACCCTCTCCTGTTCGAAAGAACTATTAACCAGATTTTTTAATAACTGCCTAAGTTGCGCCGCATCAACATTGTTTTCTGATTCTTCGCCCTCCTGCTCCTTCTGCTGCATTTTATCCGAAAGCTGTTGCATTTGGTCCGATGCCTGTTTCTGTGCCTGAGCCGCCTTTTTGGTGTCTTTTTTACTTAGCTCTTCGGCACTTTTTCGCATTTGGTCCTCAATACTTTGCTCATCAGGCTTGGGGTTTTCAAAATCCTGCTTGTGCTCGGCCTGTTTGTTGGTTTTATCCAGGTCGTCCAATGATTTTTTAATATCCTCAAAATTCTTATTCAGATTTTCCTGTTCCTTTTGCAGGCTCTCCGGATCGGCGTTGGGCTGCTGTGTTTGTTCGGCGAGTTTTTTCTGCTCTTCCGATAAGTTTTTCAATTGTTCAGCCTGCTGGTTTAGCTTTTGCTCAAAATCCAGTTTTTTATACAACTCCAGCATCCGGTCAAGTTCCTTTTTCAGATCCTTGTTGTTCATCTGCATTTTGGATAATTGATCCCGCGCACCTTCTTTTTGATCTTGCTGCAGCATTTGCTGCAGTTTTTCCAGCATTTCCTGCGTTTTGGGGTCCATCAGCTTATTCATCAAATCCTCCATCTGCTGCTGCTTTTCGGTAAGGTTTTGATCCTGCTTTTGGTTTTCCTGGCGGTTAAACAGGTTCTTTTTGTTTTCGTTTTGTATATCCTTTACCAAATCGTCCAGTTCTTTCTTTTTTTGCATTAGGTCCTGGATCTGCTTTTTCTCGTCGAATGATAAGTTGTTTTTATCCAGCAACATCTGGTTCAACTTTTGCGAATCATGCTCAATTTGCCCGGCTAACTTTATAGCCGACTCCATTTTTTGTTTTACCTGCTGTGTGCCTGCGTCCAGTTGATTATTTAACTCCTGCGCATTGGGGATATTTAAGGTATGCTCGGGCGAGCGTACCTTTTTGGGGCCGGTTACACCGTCATTGTCGGCAACTTCAAAATAATAGGTTACCTGGTCGCCGGGGTTAATGCCCAAATCCTTTAAATTCCAGTAGTAAAAAAAGTTGGCTTGCGTTAGGCTAAGGTCGGCTTTAACCGTTTTGGTATAAACTTTCTGGTTAACCTTGTCCGTTGGTGCGCCAACTTTATAGTTAAAGGTAAGCGACGAAAAGCCATGATCATCCTGTATGGCCCCGTTAAAGTAAAGCGCTTTAAGGCTTACCGAATCCTGTTTTTCCTGTACGGTGATGGTTGGCGGCTCATCGGCAATAACGTTGATCCCGTAGCTGGCCGAATCGGTATGATTAATGGAGCCATTGAGCGGACTGATTTTACAGATGCTGTTTTTGTAGATCTTTTCCTGGTGTTCAAAAAAATCAGGGGATATTAAATTTACTTTTCCCGGGGTGCCGTTTAAATAAAAACCAAGTTCGCTGGCATTTTGGGTATGCAGGTTCCACTTTACTTCGGTACAGGCAGGAATGGTTAAGTCGCCGGCGTTGAGCAATGTTTCATTTTTTTTATGCAGATAGGCCGGATAGTTTAAATCCACATCGAAATGCAGCAGCGCCGGGCGCAGGTTTACCTTTATTTCGTACTGTTGCGAGGTAAAGCCGTTTGCCGTCAGCTTAAAAAAAGTATTTTGCTGTAAATTGGTGAAGAGGTAATGGAAATGGCTGATGTTTTCTTTATCCAGCTTAAACGTATTGTTGGCGGTTTCCACATAAACATCGGCGGGAAGTTTATCACCTGCGAGCTTTAAATTCAGCTTTAAATCATCACCCTGCACTACCGAAAGTGTACTATTTTGCACCATAAAACTAAATGGGGCAACCGGCACAAAGTATTCATTATGCCTGATCAGCCTTTTGGTGCTTTCGGTTAATACCGAGGGCGCTGCAAAAGCAAGGATGCAAATTATGCCTGCAGGCGCCAGTACCCATTTCAGGTATTTTGAGTTTTCCTTTATGTTGATAGCCGAAGGAAAGCTCACCGGTTTTAATGTTTCTATTTTTTGGTCGATACTGGCCTCAATTAAAGCGCGGTGCTGCGGATCTCCGTCGGCAAGTTTTTTTAGCTGCAGGGTGTTCAGCAGTTTATCGCTCACATCGCTAAAATGTTTCCCGATAATTTCCGCTGCCTGGTCGTGTGTAATGGATTTGCCGAGTTTTAACCAAGCCAGTAAGGAGGGCAATATCAACCAGCAAATGAAACCGACATTGAGTATGATGAAAAAATAAAAAAGGATGGTTCGGAATACCGTATTAAAATTGCCAAAATACTCGCTTACCGTAATGATAACATAGGCCGAGAACAAGCCCGCGCCCAAAAAGATAAGCCCCCGCAAAAACTTATTAAAATAGTATTTGCGGATAAAGACATTAATCTTTTCAATTAATAGCGCATAGTTATCGGTAGTATCCATGTTTCAGCACTAAACTAATGCAATTAACGCAAATTGTGATGTAATAATACAATAGATATTGGTTTTTTATAAATGTAGAGCCGCGATGCATCACGTCTCCTTTGCGTCTCCCGCATGCGAATGCCGTTTATCGGAACGTATTGGGGTTACCTGTCAACGGGAGACGCAAAGTATTGCGTCTCTACAGAAAAATTTCTGACGCGGATATGATAAATGATTTTCTGAATGCCTGTATATTTGTAAGGTAAACTTATTAGTTTGCTTTACTATAAAATGGAGCACCAGGAAAACCTTCAGTTTGTATCGGATTTGCGTACTACAGTAGGCAAGCTGATCAAAAAAATCAGGAAAGAATCGCCGGCGGCGCAAAAGCTTTCGCTTACCGAGCGATCAGTTATGGGCTTGCTGTACCAGCATCGGGCTTTGCTGCCCAGTGAATTGGCAACGATGGAGGTGATCACCAATCAAAGCATGTCGCAGGTGTTGAACCGGCTTTCGGACTTTGGGTATATCATCCGCATCCCTTCTGAAATCGATAAACGGAAAGTAAACATATCACTTTCACCGAACGGAGAGGCTGCGTTGTTGCAATTTCGGCATGAAAGAGACGAGTGGTTATTGAAAGCGGTAAAAGACACCTGCACAGATGAAGAACAGGGGTTGCTAAAAAGGGCGCTGGAACCGTTGATGAAGCTGGCGGAATATAAGTAAGAGATTAAAAGACGGAAAAAAGCCTGGCCATGTGCGATTCCCCTCTTGAGAGGGGTGGAGGGGTGTGTTTCCCGGAGACATCCAACTGGCATAATGGCTAACACACCCCTGCCCCTCTCAAGAGGGGAGCCTTAAGCGCGGGGATTTTGATTGTGGGTGAAATCATTAAGAAAATAAAATTGAGAATGGAATGACAGCAAAGGAAATACAAAAAGTAAGAACATTCCGGGCGTTTAGCAGCCGGAATTACAGTTTATATTTTATGGGGCAATCAGTTTCGCTGATTGGCACCTGGATGCAAAAAACAGCCGTAAGCTGGGTGATTTATTCTTTAACCCATTCAACTTTAATGTTGGGTGTAACGCTTTTTGCAAGTCTGTCTCCTTCCTTTTTGTTTTCAACAGTGGGTGGCGTGGTATCCGACAGGTATAACCGCTTTAAGGTATTGCTCACTACGCAGGTTGCATCGCTTATACAGGCGGTTTTACTGGCGGTACTTATTTTGTTAAAGCACTACGCTGTTTGGGAAATATTGAGCCTGAGTGTATTGTTGGGTATTATTAACGCCTTTGACGTCCCTGCGCGGCAATCGCTGGTGTACGAAATGGTTGATAATAAGGACGATTTACCCAACGCGCTCGCGCTCAATTCATCCATGGTAAACCTATCCCGTATCATCGGACCGGCGATAGCCGGGATAGTTTTGGAGAGCATTGGCGACGGTGCCTGTTTTCTGCTGAACGCCCTTAGTTTTGTTGCCGTTATTGTTTCACTGTTATTAATGAAACTGCCTAAATATATCCACACAATTCATAAGAAAAATGTATTTGGCGAGCTGCGGGAAGGATGGATCTATATTAAACAAACGCCATCCATCGCGTTCGTGCTAATTATGCTGGGCCTGGTGAGTTTACTTGTGTTACCTTATAGCACGCTGATCCCTTACTATGCGCGGGATGTTTTTAAAGGAACTGCGCGCACCTTCGGCGTTATCGACAGTTTTATAGGCCTGGGCGCTTTTTCGGGCGCTATTTTCCTGGCATCGCTTAAAACCGGTACCGATCTGCGGCGCGTGTTGTTCATTAATACATTGGTTTTTGGTGCGGGGCTCATCCTGTTTTCACATGAGCACATATATCCGTTGGCCTTATTTTTTGTTACGATAGCAGGTTTCGGAATGATGTCGCAAATTACGGTGGCCAACACCCTGATACAAACAACCGTAGCCCCCGACATGCGCGGCCGCGTGATCAGTTTTTATGCGATGGCTTTTTTTGGCATGCAGCCTGTTGGCGGTTTGCTGGTTGGGTACATATCTCATAAGATAGGCCCAACCGATACACTGATGGGGCAAGGTATTTTAGCATTAATGCTTGGCGGCCTGCACTGGCGGTTTTTACATAAAGAGAAATTGCGGAAAGAGCAGGATATGATATTAAAGGAAGAACATGGTCTGCAAGCGGTGTAATGTATGGGTTGTCGCTCTGTATGCACAGTCAAGTCCGTATGCAGGAATCGGGATCGCGTAAAGGATATAAAGATATCGCTCTGAAGTAAACGCTTCAAAAAGCAGTATTTAACACAATTAACCTTAACTTAGCCAACAGGTTATCCGTTATGTTTTTCCATTTCAGAAATCAATTTCCGCAGCTGAATGTTTACTGGGAGAAATACCTGCCATTTCAGAAACGGTTGGAAATCCCTGCCAAAACAATTTTACTGGATGAGGGGGAAAAATCCGAAAATTATATTTTTATAGAAAAGGGTTGCGTCCGCTTTTTCTTTAACAAAAACGGCGACGAAAAAACGGTGCAGTTCTTTTTTGAAAACGAGGGTTTAACCTCGTTTGATAGTTTTGTAAACAATGTGCCCAGCCTGTTTACTATCGAAACAATCGAGCCTTCGATTGTTTACCTGCTGCGCAGGTCGTACGTTAATCAACTCATTAATGAACTGAGCAACGAGCCTGGTTTTGCGCAAATGGCGTTGCAGATGTCGGCACAGCGGCAAACCCATTACATTAACGAATTCGTCTCTTTTATTCGCGATACACCCGAACAACGTTATCAGCACCTATTAACCCAAAGGCCGCATATCATACATCGGGTTCCTCAGCATTATATCGCATCGTACCTGGGTGTAAGCCCGGTTCATCTCAGTCGCATCAAAAGCAAACTTGCAAAAGGAAAACCGCATTTTTAAAATGATAACATATGTTATCGTTATGGCGCTGCTTCCGGAATAGCTTTGCATCAACAAAACAGGAAAATGAAAGCAGCAGTAATATATCAAAAAGGGCACCTACCTCATTATGCCGACGTTGCGGAACCGATAGCACAAAACGAAAACGAGGTGTTGGTTTCTGTAAAAGCAGTGGCTATAAAACACTTTGATAAAGGGCGTGCAAGCGGCAGTCACTATTCAAGCCATGCACCAAAAGAAAACGGCCGGGTAATCGGCGGCGATGGCGTTTGCCTGTTGCCAGATGGAACGCGGGTGTACGGCATGGGGATCAGCGGGATGTTAGCCGAAAAGGCCGTTATTGATAAAAACCGGATCGTGCAAATCCCGGACGGAGTTGATGACGCCACGGCAGCCTCCCTGCCAAATGCGGTCATTGGTGCGGCAATGGGGCTCAAATTGAAAGCCGGCATCCAGCCGGGCGATACGGTGTTGATTAATGGTGCAACAGGTTTTACCGGCAGGTTGGCGGTACAGATCGCAAAACACTACGGTGCAAAAAAAGTGATTATAACCGGTCGCAATCAACAATCGCTGAATGAATTGTTAGCCTTTGGCGCCGATGAGGCCATTTCTTTATTGCAGAATGATGAGGCTGTTAAAGCACAAATTACTGCAATTCACTTCGCAACGCCCATAGATATTATTATCGACTACCTGTGGGGCCATAGCGCCGAAATGATCCTTACTTGTATAAAAGGCGATGGCTCCTTCACCAATAAAATAAGGTACGTATCTGTAGGCTCCATGGCGGGTGATTTGATCCAGCTATCGGCGGCAAACCTGCGAAGCGTCGACTTGCAGTTAACCGGTTCAGGGTTGGGCGCCTGGTCCAAAGAACAGGTTGGCCTGCTTTTCAGCAAGATATTGCCCGAAATGTTTCAGTTGGCGGCAGATGGCAAGCTTAAGGTGGAAACGGCTACCGTGCAATTGGAAAATATTTCGGAGTTGTGGGATACGGATGTACCTGGCGGGCGACGGTTGGTGGTGTGTATTTGAGCCTGACTCAGCGGACAATATCGGCTGATATCCTTATTCCAAAATCTTCAGCAACTGGTTTAATTCCAAAAGTTTTTCGGCTGAGCCTAAATGTTCATACGCGCTGATGAGGTTACGCAATACCCTTTTTATAATATCGGTATTGGAACAGGGTTCGTAAAACTGCTTGTCGAATTTTAAATTGAGTTGCTTTAAAAATATATCCACATCGCGCCGGCCAAAAATAAGGCCCTTATTAAAGGCGTTTACATAAAAAAGTATGCCGCCTTCAAATTCACTTTTCATGCTTTCGTCCAGGTACGCCAATATAAAATGCTGTGGCAGGTTTACCCCGTAAACAGGTATATCCAATTTTTGAGCAATGATTGAATAAATTATAGCAAGCGATATCTGGTTGCCCTTTTTGGTTTCGAGCACCTGGCTGATGTAGCTGTTTTGCGGGTCAAGATGATTGGTTCTGTTGCCGCTAAAGCCGTAAATATTGTAAAACACATGGTTAATCTGTTTCACCTGCTCCGCCGGGCTTCCCTCATTCATCATCTGCATCCAGATGTCGCGCTTTATGGCTTCTATCTGGTTAATTACTTTTTGTTCGTCCAGGTCGGGGTATTGGTAACGGTTGATGATCAATATGCCTTGCAGTAAATCAAATGCGCCACCATGATACCATAGCTCCAGGTCGTTTTTTACAATGCCAAACTGTATTTCGTGCACAAGATTGGCAATGCGTTCCTGTTGTATGGGGTCAAAGGCCTCTTCCCAGGCTATTTCCAGAAACTCGATGGCTTCCGGACCAAAGGAGAGCAGTTTTTGGTGCACATGATCAAATATCTCGGCGTCAGGGTCGTCAAGTAAACGTATTAAGGAATTTACTTCTGTTGGATTTATCATGCTTAATAAAGCTAAAATACTAAACGTTTCTATATTTTTACAGCCATGTTGAATATTCGGTTTGCAAAGGATTACCTGTTACATCGCTTTAAAGCAAAAAGCAGGCATGGCGTGCACTCACCGTTCGTTTACCGGCTGGTTGATGAGGTAATTTACGATTTTGAGGCGAAAAAAGTATATGCTGATATTGAAAACCTGCGCCAACAGCTAATTATTGACAACCGGATGATAACTGTTACCGACCTTGGCGCAGGATCGCATGTTAATAATAACCGGCAAAAACGAATTGGCGACATTGCCCGCAACGCTTTAAAACCGCCCAAACTGGCCCAACTGCTCTATCGTTTAGCAGCGGATTTTAAGCCCCGGAATATTATAGAACTGGGCACCTGCCTGGGTACCACAACGCTGTATTTTCAAAAGGCGGCACCGTCGGCAAAGGTAATTACACTTGAGGGCTGCCCAGAAACTGCAGGCATTGCAAATGAAACATTTGGAAAAGCGGGAATAAACGACATTGAGCTTGTCACCGGTAATTTTGACGATACCTTGAAAGGCGTAATCGATAAAACAGGCCAACTGGATTTTGTTTACGTAGATGGCAATCATCAAAAGGACGCCACGTTAAAATATTTTGAATGGTGCCTGCCCAAAGTGCATGAAAACAGTGTACTGATATTTGATGACATCTACTGGAGCGAGGGCATGAAAGAAGCCTGGAACCAAATAAAGGCTAACCCAAAAGTCACTGTCACCGTTGACCTGTTTTGGATTGGCCTGGTTTTCTTTAAACAGGGCCGGGTGAAAGAGGATTTTTTGATTAAAGTCTGAACCAGGATTAAGCGGATTTAACAGATTGCCGGATGATAAGATCGTGAAATCCTAAGAATCTGTTTAATCCTAGTTCAAAAGGATTGCCCCAAAGCCACATACAAGCCACTTTCTCTCGGCTCGCCGGCTGGTTTTTGGCCTACGCCGTAATCCATCCGGATACTGAGGCCTTTTTCCACATCAAAAAAGTAACGAACGCCACCGCCATAATTTGGTTTTAACTGCGGGAAAGAAAAACCATTGTGGAATACTTCGCCGGCGCCTACAAATGCCGCCAGGCCAAAACGCGGATCTACACGGTAACGCAGTTCGGTCTGTCCGGCCAGGTAGTTACGGTCGCGGTAACGTCCTTCGTAATAGCCGCGCATCATTTCGTCGCTGCCCATTTGCGGCAGCAAATAAAATGGCGAAGCGGCGCCGGTAAGGCTTTGCTCCTGCACATCGACCCCCAAAATCAGTTTTTTATCCAGTTTAAAAAACTGCGAATACTCGATATTAAAAAACCCGCCCTCGTAGCCATTGTTAATGAATGCACCATGCATCAGGTTATAATAGGCATTAATAATTATCCCTTTGGTTGAATAGGTGTTATTGTCACGGGTATCAAAAATAAAACTTGGTCCAACGTAAACAGCCGCACCGCCGCGGTTATCCTCAACATTCGGGTCGCTTCGTAAAACGCCGAATCTGTTTCTATCAAACCTGTAATAATACTTAAAAGCGCCGGCTACATAGCCCAAATAAAGTCCACTTCCCAGCGAAAAATCGCTCTCGTAGCTAAACTTGTAGCGTTTTTCAAAAACGAGGTCCTTATCCGCCAATACGGTATTGTTGCCTATACCATAAAAATCAAACGGGAAGTTGTAATAACTAAGTGTGGCAAAATAATGCGTTTTGTTATGCGGGGTCCAATAGCTGGCGTTTAAACTGAGTTTGGTTTGGCCTTTTGTGGTGATGGTTGCATAGCCAAACAGGCTCGAAACATTGGTAAGCCTATCCGTTGTATCGGTATAGAAAGAAAGCAGGGCCGCTCCACCTACTTCGAGGCCGGTTTCGGGCGACGAACTAAGGGCCGGCAATACCACAAAATTTGGTTTGCGCGTGCTATCCTTGTTAAAATACATCTTCCGGATAAATTTGGGTAAAAAATTCATTTGCGCGTAAACGGAGGAGATGCTGAAAAGCAAAAGAAGGAGCGCGGCAAGTTTTTTCATTCAGTGCAGATACGGCTAAGATAAGGATTTTGGCTATAATATGTTTTAACAATATGATAATTACCCTTAATTGCCTAAAATATCTACTTTTGCAGCAAATTTTAATGATCATATCATGAGCACTACAAAAGGTCCGGTATCGCAGTTTATCGAGAGAAATTACCTGCACTTTAATGCAGCGGCATTAATGGATGCTGCGAAAGGTTACGAAACCCACCTCACCGAAGGCGGGAAAATGATGGTTACTTTGGCCGGCGCCATGAGCACTGCCGAGCTAGGCATATCGCTTGCCGAAATGATACGCCAGGGTAAAATTGATATCATATCGTGCACCGGCGCCAACCTGGAAGAAGATATCATGAACCTGGTAGCGCACTCGCATTACAAACGTGTACCTAACTACCGCGATTTAAGTCCGCAGGATGAGTGGGACTTGCTTGAAAATCATTACAACCGCGTAACCGATACCTGTATCCCGGAAGAAGAAGCTTTCCGCCGCTTACAAAAGCATATTCATAAGCTTTGGAAAGATGCAGACAATGCAGGTGAACGCTATTTTCCGCACGAATACATGTACAAAATGTTGTTAAGCGGCGATTTGGAACAATATTACGAGATCGACCCGAAAAATTCCTGGATGCTGGCCGCAGCTGAGAAAAATCTGCCAATTGTAGTTCCCGGCTGGGAAGACAGCACCATGGGCAACATATTTGCATCGTACGTTATTAAAAACGAAATAAAAGCCACCACTATGAAAAGTGGTATAGAATATATGGCCTGGCTGGCCGACTGGTACGTAAAGAACTCATCAGGCAAGGGGATTGGTTTTTTCCAGATCGGCGGCGGTATAGCCGGCGACTTCCCGATTTGCGTGGTGCCGATGCTTTACCAGGATATGGAAATGCCCGAAATACCTTTCTGGAGCTATTTCTGCCAGATATCCGATTCAACAACTTCATACGGATCATACTCCGGCGCTGTTCCGAACGAAAAAATAACCTGGGGTAAGCTGGATATCCATACACCAAAGTTTATCGTTGAATCAGATGCAACAATTGTAGCTCCGCTGATTTTTGCCTGGATATTGGGGCAGTAGTGGGATTTCGGAAGGCGGAATGTCGATTGCGGAATGATTAATTGATCAAAAGACGTTGCTTGTTAAATTTTGTTAAACTGGCGGGCCTTTTCGTTACCAGCAATAATAATAACAGATAAACCTTTACCTTTAGGCTAAGGTTTCTTATTTTCGCAAGATAGGGTGGATTGAAAGGGTTTGAACTGAGTGATTTTGTCTCACGTCTCAAATCTCATGTCTCAAATCTAAATGAATAATGGAAGAGTTTGAAGAAAGCGCAGCAGCAAAAAAAACCAAAACGATATATATATCTACCGTTTTTGGCATCGCCATGGTATTATCAATGGTTGGTTTGCTGGGGCTGATATTGGTAGAAGCCAATAATCTATCCAACTATGTAAAGGAAAATATCGTCCTGAATATTTATGTTGATGATGCTGCGCACGAAACAGATGTTGTACAGCTGCAAAAACAGATAGAAGAGAACCCCATTGTAAAACAGGCACAGTATGTAAGCAAGGAACTTGCTGCACGCAACCTGCAAAAAGACCTGGGCGAAGATTTTGTGAAGTTTTTAGGTTACAACCCACTATCGCAATCTATTGATGTTTATTTAAAAGCCGGGTACGCAAACAATACCGATATTGATAAATTTAAGGCCGAACTGCTGAAAAACCCCATGATTAAGGAGGTTAAATACCAAAAATCGCTGGTGGACCAGATGAACGAAAACATAGCCACCATAAGCCTGGTGATATTGGTCTTTGCGGGAATATTTGTGGTTCTTTCGGTGGCTTTAATTAATAACACCATACGCCTGGCTATATATTCTCAACGTTTTTTAATAAAATCGATGCAGTTGGTGGGTGCAACCAAAGGGTTTATCCGCAAGCCGTTTTTATTATATGGCATCTGGCACGGCATATTGGGTGCTTTAATAGCCGTTTTAATTTTGGTAGGAACGCTTAGCCTGGCCTACAAAGAAATACCCGATCTGGTGGTTTTACGCAATTACACCGAATTTGGGGTGATATTTGTTGGCATTGTGGGGCTGGGGATTTTTATCTCAGGTTTTAGCACCTACCTGGCGGTTAATAAGTTTTTACGTTTAAAAATATATAATTTATATAGGTAAGAGGGGAAAGCTTAAAGGCGAAAGGTAAAAAATAAAAGGGTTCATTTCGTTTTTAAGATCAATTAATCAATAACTCAACAATTCAACAGTAAAAGATATGGCACAACAATCTGCAAAACCGGCTGGTCCGGTTAAAATAACAGCTTCGGCAAAGCCGGCGGCAAAATCATCGGATAGTTCTCCGGCGCAATTTATTTTTACCCGCGACAATTACCGCTGGTTAATCATCAGCGTTGCCGTTGTTGCATTTGGCTTTATATTAATGGCCGGCACTACCGATATTTACAGCACCACCAAAATTGTGGTTGCCCCGCTAGTCGTGCTTGCAGGGTTTGGTTTGGGCTTTTATGCAATATTTAAGAAGCCGTCGGTTTCATAGGTAATGGTTGATAGTTCATTGCCGTAAATCTTTAGCCATGAACTATCAGCTATGAACCATGAATTAAATATCAACCTAATCAACCCATAAAACACAAATGAATATCATCCAGGTTATAATCCTTGCCATTATTGAAGGATTAACGGAGTTTTTGCCGGTTTCATCAACCGGTCACTTAGTAATCACCAGCTCATTAATGGGCATCAGTCATGATGACTTTGTAAAGCTTTTCGAAATAGTTATCCAGTTGGGCGCTATACTTGCCGTGGTAGTACTTTACTTTAAACGCTTTTTCCGTTCTATCGATTTTTATATAAAATTGGTCATCGGCGTTATCCCCGCAGTAATCCTGGGGTTATTGCTTAAAAAACGTATCGAAGGCTGGCTGGAAAGCCCGCTGATTGTCGCCAGTGCTTTTATTGTCGGTGGTGTAATCCTGCTTTTTGTTGATGAATGGTTTAACAAACCTGCTGTTGATGACGAAGAGAAAATATCCCACCTCACTGCACTAAAAATCGGCTTTTTCCAGTGCCTTGCCCTGGTACCCGGCGTTTCGCGCTCAGCAGCATCAATTGTTGGGGGCATGACGCAGAAGCTAAGCCGCAAAGCTGCAGCAGAATTCTCGTTCTTTTTGGCTGTGCCTACCATGTTTGGCGCTACGGTAAAGGACCTTTGGGATTTTCACAAGGCCAATACACTTAGCCCCGGTCAGCTGCATGACGATGTTAAATATTTAGTAATAGGCAGCGCCATTGCCTTTATTGTAGCCCTTTTTGCCATTAAAAGCTTTATTACTTTTTTGCAAACCAAAGGCTTTAAGCTGTTTGGATACTACCGCATTTTGGCGGGCATTGTTATCATTATTTTGTACTGCACTACAAACGCGCTACATACCGCGTAAAGATATAAATCAATCAATGTAGAGACGCGATGCATCGCGTCTCCACGCCGTTGACAGGCACCATCAATACAACAACTGGTCGTAAGGGTACCGCTCCACATGCTTGGCCTTCACCTCGTTGTAAAGCAGCGCCCTGAATTCTTCTATATTTTCCTTTTGCGTCGCTGATATAAATATAGCCGGGCTGTTATTTTTGGCCATCCAGCTGTTTTTAAAATCATGCAGCGTTAATGGCTCTGCCGATTCCTCCATATTATGCTGAATAGGTTTAAAAGCGTCTATTTTATTAAAAACGGTAATGGTTTTTTTATCGATGGCGCCAATGTCTTTCAACGTTTCGCTTACGGTACGTATCTGGTCCTCGAAATTTGGATGTGAAATATCCACCACATGGACCAAAATGTCTGCCTCGCGCACCTCATCAAGTGTCGATTTAAAACACTCCACCAAATCATGCGGCAATTTGCGGATAAAACCTACTGTATCCGATAACAGGAAAGGCACATTTTCAATCACTACCTTACGAACCGTCGTATCCAGCGTGGCAAACAGCTTATTCTCCGCAAAAACCTCCGATTTGGAGATCATATTCATGATGGTTGATTTGCCGACATTGGTATAGCCCACTAAAGCCACGCGGATTTGCTGGGTCCGGTTTTTACGCTGGGTTGCGTTTTGCTTATCAATAAGTTTCAACTTGTCCTTCAGCAAATCAATTTTGTTCAGGATCAACCGGCGGTCAGTCTCAATTTGCGACTCACCCGGACCACGCATACCGATACCACCTTTTTGGCGCTCTAAGTGAGTCCAAAGCCGTGTTAAACGGGGCAGTAAATACTGCAATTGCGCCAGTTCAACCTGGGTTTTTGCCTGGGCTGTTTGCGCCCTGCCAGCAAAAATATCGAGTATCAGGTTATTGCGGTCGAGTATCTTAACCTGTAGTTCGTTTTCAATATTGCGTAACTGCGATGGGGTAAGTTCATCGTCGAAAACTACCATGTCAATTTCCTCTGCGGTAACAAAGGTTTTAATATCCTCCAGCCGGCCCGAGCCCACAAAAGTAGCCCTGTCCGGTTTCTGTAGTTTTTGGGTAAAGGTTTTCACCGTCTCGGCGCCTGCAGTGGCAACCAAAAACTCCAGTTCTTCTAAATATTCTTTCGCCTGTTCATCTGTTTCACCCTGGGTAATCACCCCAACCAGTACAGCACGTTCCTGCTTCACAGCAGTATCATAAAATTTTTGTTTCATTAAGTAAATGATTTACAATATGGATGCCAAGTTAACAAATGGCATTAATTAAGTATAGATTAATTGAATAAAGTGATAGAACCCGTCAATTACGGTCACTTTTAGTAAAACTCCACAGCGGTGAAGAATTTAAGAAAACTACTTTTTAATTTTCATTGTATTATAATCCGGTGTGGCGATAGGCCTCCCGAATCCTGATGTTGGATACAAAAGTAGTAATTTGTTTTAAATTATTATTTCCTTTAAAATTTAGCTGCCGATAGAAAACACGTTTTGGCCCTTATTTGCTATTAGCAGCCATATAATCCAGCGTTAAGTTACACAAGGCTTTTACCCCTAAAGTCAACCCGCTTTCATCAATAAAAAAGTCAGGCGAGTGATTTGCGGGCGTAGTTTTCGGGTCGCCGCCTTTGGGCATACCGCCTAAAAAGAAAAACAAGCCGGGTACTTTTTGCTGGTAAAAGCTAAAGTCCTCGGCACCCGTTACCGGCGGACCAACGCTAACATTTGCAGCCCCTGCTGTTTGCTGCAAAGTAGCGGCCATTTGGGCGGTAAGCTCGGGGTTATTGTAGGTAACCGGGTAGTTATTGCCCAAGGTCACTTTAGCCGTTGCGCCCTGCATTTCGGCAGTTTTGGTGGCAATTTCATTTACTTTATCCCACAGCATTTTTTTATCCGCATCAGTAAACGAGCGCAAGGTGCCGTCCATTTCAACCGAATCCGGGATGATGTTGCCTCGGTTGCCGCCCTTAATGGCGCCTATGGTAACCACCGCCGGGTTTTCGGTAATATTTATATTTCTGCTTACGATGGTTTGCAGGTTGTTGATGATCTGCGCCGAGATGATTATCGGGTCGATACCCATCCAGGGCATTGCGCCATGGGACGATTTACCTTTTACCACGATATGGAAACCATTTACACCTGCCATCTCGCCTCCCGGCCGGTAAACCAGCGTGCCCGTTGGGATGTAGGATATAATATGCTGGCCGAAGATCACATCGACCTTAGGATTTTCCAGTACACCTTCTTTCACCATTTCTTCAGCTCCGCCAACCTCGCCGGGCGGCAAACCTTCTTCTGCGGGCTGAAAAATAAATTTAACGGTGCCATGGAGCTGGCTTTTCATGGACGATAATATCTCCGCAACAGCCATCAGCATCCCCATGTGCGAATCGTGCCCGCAAGCGTGCATAACGCCAACAGACTGACCCATATAAGTGGTTTTAGCTGTTGATGCGAACTGAACGTGTGGACGCTCGGTTACCGGCAGGGCGTCCATTTCGGAGCGCAGCGCAACTACAGGGCCGGGTTTGCCACCTACCAATATACCCACAACGCCAGTAGTAGCTATACCGGTTTGCACCTGCATCCCCAGCGATTTTAAGTGTTTGGCGATGATATCCGCCGTACGAAATTCGTGATTACCCAATTCCGGGTGTTCGTGAAAATCCCTGCGCCAGGCAATGATCTGGCTTTGCAGCGAATCAGCTTTTTTAGCAGCAATAGCCTTCAGTGAATTTTGAGAGAATGCAGGAAGCGCATAAACGCAAAGGGCAAACAGGAAGAGTTTTTTCATCTCAGGGATTTTTTATCTAAGATAAAAAAGAAATGGACAATTTATCCTACCGTTTCTGCCTAACGCCGTTGGCATTAAGGCCATGCTCTATAAATTTCTTTTCTGTGAAGAAAGCGAATCAAAATGATCTCGTGATCTTTGGTATATTCTAATCCAATTCGATAATTCCCTAATTTAATTCGATAGCAATCTTTAAATCCTGTTAGTTTTTTAAGATTACTTATTGATAAAAGGGTTTTGGATATTTGCGATTATTTCGCTTAATGATTGTTTGATTTTGGTATCATCAACTTTGCCGACGTCCTTTTGAAAACGCTTGTCGGTTTTAACAATCATTTTAGCGTTTTCAAAAATTCATCTGCGTCTATGAACTCTCCGGTCTTTCCTTCAAGGATGGCTTTACCCAAACCAATATCCTCCAGATCTTCCTCGCTGAGGAATTTGGCCTTTATTCCCATTCTTTCAGCGATGGTAATCAAGAGCTGAATGTCTTTTTTTGATTTGCCAGAGATGATTGCGGATTCCATAAATCAAATATAGTAAAATTGACTGTCTGAACCACGATTTATAGATTTTTGGATTGCCGTGATTTTTTTACCGCGTCAATCCTATAATCCTTCAATCCGACGAATCACGGTTCAGACAAATATTGGATTGCTATGATTTTTTACCGCGTCAATCCCATAATCCTCAAATCCGACGAATCCCGGTTCAGACAGTTGTCCTTATCTTCAATTCATTCATTTGCGCTTCCGCAATGGTTGATGGGGTATCAATCATCACATCGCGACCCGAGTTGTTTTTAGGGAAGGCTATTACGTCGCGGATAGAATCCAGTCCTGCAAAAATAGAGCATAGACGGTCGAAACCGAATGCAATGCCACCATGCGGAGGTGCGCCGTATTCAAAGGCATCCATCAAGAAACCAAATTGTTTCTGCGCTTCTTCGGGTGAAAAGCCTAAATGCTTAAACATTAAGGACTGTAAAGCACGGTCGTGGATACGGATAGACCCGCCACCTATTTCGGTACCATTAATGACTAAGTCATAGGCATTAGCCCGCACTTCGCCCGGTGCTGTGTCCAGCATAGGAATATCCTCCGGTTTTGGTGAGGTGAACGGGTGGTGCATGGCATGGTAACGGCCGCTTTCTTCGTCCCACTCCAATAACGGAAAATCAAGCACCCATAACGCGGCAAAGGTATTTTTATCGCGAAGACCCAGGCGGCTACCCATCTCCAGGCGCAGCTCATTTAATTGTTTCCGAACCTTATCGGCCGGACCTGCAAGCACCAGCATTAAGTCGCCTTTTTCGGCTTCAAAAGCAGCGGCCCAATTGGTTAATTCATCTTCATTATAAAATTTATCTACGGATGATTTTAAAGTACCGTCGGTGTTGTAACGGCAATAGATCATGCCGGTAACACCAATTTGCGGGCGTTTTAACCATTCGGTTAATTCATCAATTTGCTTGCGGGTATATTCGGCACAACCTTTGGCGTTAATGCCTACCACCAGCTCGGCGTTATCAAAAATGCTAAAGCCTTTGCCTTTTACAATGTCATTTAGTTCAACAAACTGCATCCCGAAACGGATATCCGGTTTGTCGGAACCATATAAGCGCATCGCATCCGCATATTGCATACGCGGGATGGCCGGAAGGTTAATGCCTTTTACTGTTTTAAATAAGTGGTGGGTAAGTCCCTCAAAAATATTTAATATGTCTTCCTGGGTAATGAAGGCCATTTCGCAGTCAATCTGCGTAAATTCCGGCTGACGGTCGGCGCGCAAATCCTCATCCCTGAAACATTTTACAATCTGGAAATAACGGTCGAATCCGCTTACCATCAGCAATTGCTTAAATGTTTGCGGTGATTGCGGCAACGCATAAAACTCACCCGGGTTCATACGGCTTGGCACCACAAAATCGCGGGCGCCTTCCGGGGTCGACTTAATCAGCACCGGGGTTTCCACTTCTATAAAATCGCGGCCATCCAAGTATTTACGTACCTCCTGGGCCATTTTATGACGCAACATCAGGTTGTTGCGGATGGGGTTACGGCGCAAATCCAGGTAGCGGTATTTGGCGCGCAGTTCTTCGCCGCCGTCGGTTTCATCCTCAATCATAAACGGAGGAATTTTCGACGAGTTTAATAACTCTATGTCGGTAACGCCAATTTCGATTTCGCCAGTTGGCATTTTGGCATTTTTACTGGTGCGTTCCAATACTTTGCCGGTAACTTTTATTACAAACTCACGGCCCAGCGTGCGGCTTTTTTCGCGTATGGTAGCATCACTATCGGTATTTAAAACCAATTGCGTTAAACCATAACGGTCGCGGATGTCGATAAATGTCATCGCGCCTAAATCGCGCGATTTTTGCACCCAACCGCAAAGGGTAACAGTTTCACCTAAATTACTGATAGTTAATTCGCCGCAAGTATGTGTACGTAGCATGGTATTATTTTATAAAGTTTGCAAAAGTACATTTTTGAGGTGAAAGCATAAAGGAAAAGGTGAAGGGTTTGCGATGAGCGTTGATACGGTTTAAATAGGTTACAATTTAAACTCTTTTGGGTTTCTGCGGCTATCCCAAATAGTTAAAACCTCGATATGATTTGGGGTGATTCGATAATAAACGAGATAATCACGAACAATCTTCGTTCTCGTAAAAGGCGCCTCAGCGAGTATTGCTGTCTCAGGTGCTCTACAAAGGCCATCTAATTTTTCAATAAGTAAGTTATCAAGTTTTAAGCTGTAGGTGTTCGATTTATTCCTTTTTGTCCAATAGTCTAAAATCTCGGCCCATTCCAGAACTGCTCGCGGCGACCAGACTATTTTCCTAAGCATTTATCAAAAATTTTCCGGGCTTCCTCGTTAGAAAAAGACATGCCGTTCTCTATTTGATAAATACCATCGTTAACAGCGTCGAGTTCTTCTTTGCTCATTTCATAAACCCGATCTGGATTAGATTCCAAAGCAAGCATATCTGAAATGCTCATCAACAACTCTTCATCATCCGTATTTTTAATTTCAACAATAAGCTTTTCCTTTAACTCTGCAGTGCTCATAATATTTACTTTTATCAAATTTAAGTATAATTCTACAAATCTGAAATCGAACATGCGAATTCCGAAATCATTCTTACATTTGTCACATAATTTTTCTCAAGGGGTGCCTTGCTTTGAGCAATCAAACTGAAAGACAGGCTGAGATCAAACCCGTTGTGTTAAGTCCGAAGTCGTAAGTCAAACGTCTAAAGTCTGCTAATCCAGACCAATGACAAATGACTAATGAACCAATGACTTTCCACATACACCTGATCCGGGTAATGCCGGCGTAGGGAGAGGTAACAAGTTAAGTGTACTGCGTATCCACCCTGGTACGGAGATGGTTTAACTAATTTTTATTTATTAATTATTTTGAAAAACTTTTTTGCGGCGATTTTCGCCCTGCTGCTGCCTGTCCTGGCATCGGCCCAGTTCTCCATTTCGGGGAAGATCACTGATCAGCAAACCGGCCAAGCACTGCCCGGCGCAACAGTAAGGGTTGCCAACTCATCCGTTAAAGCCATTGCCGATGTAAATGGCAAATACCGGCTCGACAATCTGAAAAACGGCACTTACCACTTAGAAGTGTCGTACATTGGCTACCAAACCATTAGTAAAAGCATCGATTTAAACAGCAACCTGGTGGTTGATTTCCCGCTTGGAAACGGCACACTTTTTACCGAAGAAGTAACGGTGAGTGGCACCCGCGCTGCCAAAAACGCACCGACCACGTTTACCAATGTCAGCAAAAAGGAAATCGCCAAAAACAACCTGGGCCAGGATCTGCCTTTTTTGCTCGATCAAACGCCATCGTTTGTCACCAATTCCGATGCGGGCGCAGGCGTTGGGTACACCGGTATCCACATCCGCGGTTCGGATGGCTCGCGCATTAATGTTACCATCAATGGCATTCCGTATAATGATTCGGAAGAGGAGGCTACCTTTTTTGTAGATATCCCGGATTTTGGCTCTTCTATCGAAAACATTCAAATCCAGCGCGGTGTGGGAACATCAACCAACGGGGCAGGCGCATTTGGCGCAAGCATCAATATACAAACCACTACCCGTAATGACACCGCTTATGCTGAGCTGAATAATGCAGCCGGATCCTATGGCACCGTAAAAAACACCATCAACGTGGGTACCGGCCTGCTCGGTGGCAAATTCAGTTTTGACGGGCGCTTGTCCAGGATAGCCTCTAATGGGTATATCGACAGGGCCTCGTCTAACCTGCAATCGTACTTTTTCACCGGTGCTTATTATGGAAAAAGCACGGTGATCCGCTTTGTAACCTTCGCGGGTACCGAACACACCTACCAGGCCTGGGACGGTGTACCAGAAGACAGCGTGCGAGCCGGCAACCGCACCTATAACGAGTTGGGCCTTGAACCCAACGGCACCTTCTACAAAAACCAAACGGATAATTACACGCAGGATCATTACCAGTTGCTGGTCGATCAAAAAATATCGGATAAACTTTCCTTTAGCGGAGCCCTGCATTATACGCACGGTTTTGGGTATTACGAAGAATATCAGCCCCAGCAAAACCTCGCCAACTATGGTATAACACCGGTTATTATTAATAACGATACGCTTAGCACTACCGACCTGACCCGCCGACTTTGGTTGAACAATAAATTTTACGGGCTTACTTATAATTTAAGTTATAAACCCGAAAAAAACCTCAATATGGCGCTTGGCGGGGCATATAACGTTTATCGTGGTGCACATTACGAAAACATTGAATGGACGCAGGAAAGCACCAATATCCCGCCCGACTACCAGTACGCCCGTGACGATGCCTTTAAAACCGATTTTAATATTTTTGGCAAAGCCGATTACCGCATAGGTAAAACAACTTTTTATGCTGATATGCAGTATCGCCATATCTCGTATTCGTTTTACGGTTTTGACGATCAGTTGCAACCCGAGCAGCAACAGGTTTACCTTGATTTCTTTAATCCAAAAGCAGGTATAACCTACCAGTTTAACCCGGATAACAATATTTACGCTTCGTTTGCGGTGGGTAATCACGAACCGGACCGGGATGATTATGTGCAATCAACCCCAAACAGCAGGCCTAAGCCTGAAAACCTGCAGGATTGGGAGGTTGGATACCGCACCCGCCAGGGCATATTTACAGCTGGCATCAACGCCTACTATATGCTGTATAACAATCAACTGGTATTAACCGGCGCCTTAAATGATGTTGGCGACCAGGTGCGCAGCAACGTTAAAAGCAGTTACCGCGAAGGTTTGGAGTTTGACGGCGCCCTGAAACTCAGCAAAAATTTAACCTGGGCCGCAACCGCCGCTGTGAGCAGCAATAAGGTTAAAAACTTTCACCAGTATTTAGCTAATTACGATAATAACTCAACGATTGAATACACTTATGGTAAAACAAACATTGCTTTTTCGCCTGATTTTGTGGGTTCAAGCACGATTAGCTACCACCCTGTAAAAGGCGGCGAAGTTGCGCTGATCAGCAAATATGTAAGTCGCGAGTATCTGGATAATACGTCCAATATCAATCCGCCGGGCTACGGTCCGGCAGACCGTTTATCAAATAGGTATCTCAACAGTTATTTTGTTAATGGGTTGCGGCTGGGTTACAATTTCAGCACCGCATCGCTTAAAAACGTGGGCGTTACCTTGCTGATCAATAATATATTCAGTGAGAAATACGAGACCAACGGGGCGACGTACCCGGATATTGAAAACGGGAACGTGGTAAATTACAATTACTTTTTCCCGCAGGCGCCCGTAAATGTGTTGCTGGGGTTGGATGTTAAATTCTGACCGCTGATTTTTTGGATTTGATTGATTTTTTGATTTCTGCCGATGGTGTATTGTGGCTCGTTTAAACAGATAAATTGATATGCAGCATTGGATAAGCCTTTTTGAAGAACAATTACGGCAAACCACTTTGCTGGAGTGGCTGGCCGTAATTTTTGGCGTAGCCGAGGTATTATTTGCCCGCGTTAACAATGTTTGGCTTTACCCTACCGGTATTGCAGGCACGGTGATAGGCATCTATCTACTGCTGATTGCCGGCTTATATGCGGAATCGGCACTGAATGGTTATTACCTGGTGATGAGTATTTACGGCTGGATCTTCTGGCTAACCAAACGTGGTGGAGAACCGGTAAAAATATCCTGGCAAAATAAACGGGAGTGGATTATTACGCTCCTGATTGTTTTTGCGGGATGGCCGGTAACTTACCTGCTGCTTAAATTCTATACCAATTCAAACGTGCCGTTTTGGGATGCATTTGCTTCGGCAACGGCATGGGCGGGTATGTGGCTGCTCGCCCGCCGCAAAATTGAGAACTGGATACTATTGAACATCAGCAACCTGGTTGCTATCCCTTTGTTGTTTTACAAAAAACTGCCCATGCTGGCCCTGCTTACCCTGTTTTTATTTGTGATAGCCATTTGGGGATATTTTGACTGGGTAGCCATCTTCAAAAAAGAAAAAACGCAGGCCGAACCGGCTTTAAACCAATAATCATGCAGCCTGTTTCGCACCCTTCCGCATTTATTGAAAAGGATTGGCAGTCAACCATCCGGGATACAGCTGCCGAAGCTGAACAGTTGGGTATGCTGCACCGCGACCAACTTGCCCTAGTTTACCGGCAAAAATGGTTTAAGGCATTAATGCCTGCTGAATATGGCGGACTTCAGTTATCCTTACCTCATTTGGTGAGGCTGCAGGAAGGCCTCAGTTGGGCCGATGGTAGTTTTGGCTGGGTGTTTACTTTATGCTGCGGCGCAGGCTGGTTTGCAGGATTTATTGACAAAGTGATTGGCGAATCGATATTTAATGGCGATGATACCTGTTTGGCCGGGAGCGGCGCAGCGACAGGAGAGGCGGTTTGCACGCCTGGCGGGTACCTCATCAATGGCCAATGGAATTACGCCAGCGGCGCACATCATGCCACTCATTTTACGGCCAACTGTGTGATCAAAAACGACGACGAAGTAGTAACCAATGAAGATGGAACGCCATTGATATTCCCTTTTATTGTGGACCAAAAAGATGTTGAATTGCTATCGACCTGGAAATATATAGGCATGGTGGCAACCGGGAGCCATTCGTTTAAAATAGAAAAGCTGCAGGTTAGCAAAGATCGATGCTTTAAAATAGCTCCCGGTTTCGCGACGATTGAAAGCAGATTGTATCAATACCCTTTTTTGCAGTTGGCCGAGGCTACACTTGCGGCCAATATTGCCGGTATGGCCATTCATTTTATAGATATGGCCGAAACAATTATTGAACAGCGGGTAGCATTGAATAAATATACCTCCCTCCAAGAAACGCTTTTGCAGGATAAACTTATGGGCATAAAAGCAGACCTGGCGACCTCGCGGGATGCTTTTTATGAGGCGGTTGATGAATCATGGCTCAATGAGGATGAAAAGTCGTTATTGCAGGTGAGCAAGGCAAGTCGCCGGTTAGCCCGGCAGGCCCGGATTTATGTGGATGACTTGTATCCGTATTGTGGTTTACAGGCGGCATCGCCGGATACGGAGATCAACCGCGTGTGGCGCGATCTGCATACGGCCAGCCAGCACAGCCTGTTAACTTTCGAAAGTTAATTTATCATTAGCGTAACGTAAATATCATACCGGGTATTGGTAGCTTTTCCGATATTAGCGTTTTTAAAAATTGTTTTCAACATGAAGATTAAATACCTCCTGTTTGCAGTATTCGCGTTTGCAACCGTGTCTCTATCGGCACAAATAAAAAAGAAAAAACCAGTGGTGGCTACCGCAGCTGCAGTGGCTCCGGAAACTCCTGTCTCTACTGAATTACCGCGCCCCAAGCTTGTAATTGGCCTCGTGGTCGACCAAATGCGCTGGGATTATTTATACCGCTATTACGATCGTTACTCCAATAACGGCTTTAAGCGTCTGCTCAACGATGGCTTCAGCTGCGAAAACACCCAGGTTGATTATATCCCCACCTTCACCGGCCCCGGCCATACTTGTATTTATACAGGATCGGTACCGGCTATTCATGGCATTGCCGGCAATGATTTCATTGTCCAGGCAACCGGGAAATCCATGTATTGCGCCGAGGATACTTCCGTGCAAACTGTTGGCGCCGCCGGCAAAGCCGGGCAAATGTCGCCGCGCAATTTGCTGACCACAACCGTTACCGATGAGCTTAAACTGGCTACTAATTTCCGTTCAAAGGTGATTGGCATTGCCTTAAAAGACCGTGGCGGTATATTACCGGCAGGCCATACTGCGGATGCCGCTTATTGGTTTGATGATAAATCGGGCAACTGGATAACCAGTACCTATTACATGAATGATCTGCCGCAATGGGCAAAGGATTTTAACGACCAAAAGTTACCGGAAACATATTTGAAGCTTGATTGGAACCCTATTTACCCGATAGATACCTACGTACAAAGCACTGCCGATAATACCAAATACGAAAGCAAATTTAAAGGAACAGATGCGCCTACGCTGCCGGTAAAAACATCTGGCCTCTATAAAAATAACCTGGGATTGATCCGTTCGACCCCGTATGGCAGTACCTTAACGCTTGACTTTGCCATAGCAGCCATTAACGCCGAAGGGTTGGGCCAGCACCCCGTAACCGACTTTTTGGCGGTGAGTTTATCATCGCCTGACTATATTGGTCACCAGTTTGGCATAAATGCCGTGGAAACCGAAGATACCTATCTTCATCTGGATCGTGACATCGCGTCATTTTTAACCTATCTGGATGCCAAAGTTGGCAAGGGCAACTATACTATATTTTTAACCGCCGACCATGGCGCGGCACACAACACTGCATTTTTAAACGACCACAACATCCCCGCTGGTGTATGGGACGATGGCGCTGCATTAAAAGACCTAAACAAGTATTTGCTCGATAAATATAAAACCGACGAATTGGTGCTAAGCCTTGCCAATTACCAGGTTAACTTTAATTATAAAACGGTCAATTACCTGCACCTGGATATGGACGCGCTGAAAAAAGATTGTGCTGATTTTTTTAAGGCACAGCCGGCTGTTGCATTCGTTGTGGATTCGAAAAAAGCGCAAACGGCCGATGTGCCACAGGCGTTGCGCACCCGCATTGTTAACGGTTACAATATTTACGGCCGGGTATTCATTATCCGACAGGTATTGCAAAGCGGCATCGGTTAAATTACCATCCCCGCAGGACATCAACTTAACATCCGATTGTAAAACCTCGTCGCTGCCATCGGTAATAATCCAGTCGATCTTTATACCGAAAGAAATTAGCTTTTCTGCTGTTTGCGGGGTTGTAATTACTGTCGGGCTCCATTCCAGCAATTGCCCGAGCAACTCGTCCGGGAAATTATCCAGCCCAAGCACCAGCAATGCCGGCGCCTGTTTTTCGCGAACAACGTGGTGTGAGGACATGGGGGTTAGTTAATTGGAGGTTAGTTGATTAGAGATTAGTTGTCTGCGTCATTATTGGCCTCTTAGTTTTTTATCAATATATCCTAAATTAGATGAATAACCATAAAT
>Ga0206865_1080_pt1 | contig 31045 bp, 27 predicted proteins | sample Alteio_BWOrgCont_39_FD_152628 | JGI IMG/M metagenome (GOLD analysis project Ga0206865, IMG submission 152628) | Enriched cells from forest soil in Barre Woods Harvard Forest LTER site, Petersham, Massachusetts, United States -... | ecosystem: Environmental > Terrestrial > Soil > Temperate forest >...
TGGCAGACAACTGGCCGTTATCCTCAGTCAAAATAATTATAAGGTGGGCATTACCGGCCGGCGGCTCGAACTACTGCAGGAACTAAAGGCAACAAGCCCGGACAGTTTTTTTATTTTGGATTTTGATGTGACCAACATAGCAAAGGTGCCACAGTACCTGCAGCAACTTGCTGATGAAATGGGTGGCGTTGACCTTTTGGTGATGAGTTCGGGCGCGGGTAAGGTTAATCCGAAACTTGATCACGGTATTGAAAAGTACACCAATGATGTAAACGTGGCCGGTTTTACCGTAGTTGCCGACTGGGCCCTTAACTATTTTGAGAAGCAAGGGGCGGGGCATTTTGCAGCAATTACCTCTGTTGCAGCCATACGGGGCAGCAGGCAGGCTCCTGCCTATAATGCATCAAAAGCTTACCAGGTAAACTACCTTGAGGGCATGCGGCAAAGGGCAGGTAACCTTAAAATGCCCATTTATGTAACAGACATAAGGCCCGGTTTTGTGGATACCCCTATGGCCAAAGCCGAGAAATTGTTTTGGGTAGCCTCCGTTGATAAAGCGGCTAAGCAAATCTTTAATGCCCTTCAAAATAAGCGGAGTATGGTTTATATCACCAAACGCTGGCGGCTTGTTGGGTTTTTATTCAGGATTATACCAGGATTCCTGTATAAGAAACTGTAGATATTCATCACGCACGTGATCCGATATGGTGATATCTTGAAATTAAACTTTCAAAATATTTTGAAAATTTAATAAATATTATCTACTTTTGTTGTGTAAATAAATGATATCAACATGAACCTTCATTTTACTAACCAGCAAATTGTTTGTATTGCCGGGATAGGCCAGATCATCCTGGCTACCTGCAGCATCACCATACCAAAAATCCTCAACTGGCCCGGCGAATTATCAAAAGTGCAGCCTTTAATAAAACAAATATTCTGGACGTACGCCTGTTACATTTTAATGATTAATTTATGTTTCGGATTGGTATCTGCATTTGCTTATGCCGACCTGTGTAATGGTTCACGGCTGTCTGTTTTATGCACAGGCTTTATAGCTGCTTATTGGATATCAAGAATTTTAACCCAGTTTTTTTATTTCGACAGGTTAAGCTTTCCGAAAGGGAAATGGTATATGGTTGGGGAGGCCTTGCTGGTTACGCTGTTTATCTTCCTGGCTTCTGTTTATAGCTTCACTGCTTATCATAATTATCAATTGTTGTGAAAAACCCACTGATTAACTGTTTAATTTATTTCGCACTTATAAACCTGATCGTAGTGCTGTTGGGTTATTTAGTAGTTCGAAAAAGAGCAATTTTGGCCGCCTGGATAATATTACCGGCAGCTATCGGCATAGTCTATTTTATTTTTCAGAATGAACATCCCATCATCAAAATGCTGGCCATTATTGCAACAACTTTTACGGGCATGAAAGCAATTGCAGCCGCAGAAGGTTATAAAGGCAAGCCGCTTACGCTTAAATTCAGGCAGTGGGTGGTTTTTGCATCGGGCTGGGCGGGGATGCGGCCGCAACCATTTGAAACGTTAGGCGCGCCTGCACTGCCAAACGCCTGGCCGATGATCAGGTTTGGAATCAGCCGGATTGTTGTTGGTGCCCTTCTTATCCTGCTTGCTCATGGGCTGGTGGCGCTTCACCTGGGCAGTGTATTGACGCACGTGGTAGTCAGCGTCATCTTATTGATTAGCTTCAGCCTTATTCTTCATTTCGGCTTACTGGGCGTAAGTGCCGGGATGTGGCGACTTAGCGGCGTGAATACTTACGTACTGTTCAGGCAGCCTGCAAAAGCAAAAAGCCTTACCGAGTTTTGGAGTAAGCGATGGAATATTGCTTTCAGCGAGATGACTTCAGTAGCCTTATTCCGTCCGCTTAAAAATAAAATCGGTAGCGCTGCTGCGCTGATGATCGCTTTTATGTTTTCGGGTTTATTGCATGAGTTGGCACTTAGCTTACCGGTTAACAGCGGCTATGGCTTGCCACTTATCTATTTTATAATCCAGGGCATGCTGGTTTTGTTGGAGCGATGGATGACCATTCATCAGCTTCAGTTTTTAAATAATAAGTTATTGGCCACCGCATGGGTGTTTTTTTGGGTGATAGCGCCTGCACCACTGCTGTTTCATGCAGCATTTATTCACGAAATTGTCTGGCCGTTGGCAGGATTAAAATGGTAAAATTGTCCTCGTAAAAAAAATACTTGTGAAAAGTACACTTATTCCTTTTTTTACTGATAACAATTGTTTTAATTTACAGTCGCAATTAATAAACCAATTTCTCCTGGATGAATACAGACCATTTTGTTATCGGTGTCGACTATGGTACCGATTCGGTACGCTCCGTAATTGTTGATGCGCGCAACGGCGCAGAACTGGCATCGTCGGTTTTCATGTACCCCCGCTGGCAACAAGGTTTATACTGCGACGCCGGGCAAAACCAGTTCAGGCAGCATCCGCTTGATTATGTTGAGGGGCTGGAACACACCATTAAGGATTGTATTAGCAAAGCAGGTGGGCATGTTGGTAATGGCATTAAAGCCATATCGGTGGATACTACCGGGTCTACGCCCGTTGGGGTAAATGAAAATGGTGTTCCTTTGGCCTTACTGCCGGGTTTTGAAAATAATCCAAACGCCATGTTTGTTTTATGGAAAGACCATACTGGCGTAAAAGAAGCTGCCGAAATTAATCAGCATGCCACTAAATTCGATATCAATTACCTGCAATATGTAGGCGGTATCTATTCCTCCGAATGGTTTTGGGCCAAATTACTGCATGTTTTAAGAGCTGATCAAGCGGTTAAATCGGCTTGTTATTCCTGGGTGGAGCATTGCGACTGGATCCCTTTTTTGCTGACAGGTGGCGGGCATATCAGCCAAATGAAACGCGGCCGTTGTTCTGCCGGTCACAAAGGCTTGTGGGCTGCGGAATACGGCGGATTACCGCCTGATGAGTTTTTTACTTCGCTGGACCCTGTTTTAAAAGGATTTACGTCGAGACTTTATAAGGATACTTATACTTCGGATCAGCCCGCCGGTACCTTAAGCGCCGAATGGGCAGCACGTTTGGGTTTAAATACCAATGTGGTGATTGGCGTGGGCGCTTTTGATGCGCACATGGGTGCAGTTGGCGGGCAGATAGAGCCATATCATTTAAGCAAGGTGATGGGTACATCTACCTGCGATATGCTGGTAGCGCCGAATGCTGATATGCAAGGCAAACTGATAAAGGGCATCTGCGGGCAGGTGGATGGCTCGGTGATACCCGGTATGCTGGGCCTGGAGGCAGGGCAATCGGCTTTTGGTGATACGTATGCCTGGTTTAAAAATTTGCTGTCGTGGCCGCTGAATGAGCTTTTGGAGCAATCCGCGTTAATAGATAAACTAACAAAGGAAGCGCTGAAAACAGAAATCGCCGGGAAAATAATACCTGAACTAAGCCGCCAGGCGGCATTACTGTCCCTGGATGAAAATGCCGAACTTTCGGTAGATTGGTTGAACGGACGGCGGACGCCGGATGCAAACCAAACGCTTAAGAGTGCCATATCGGGCCTTAGTTTGGGCAGCGATGCACCGAGGGTATTCAGGGCATTGGCGGAGAGTACCTGTTTTGGCGCTAAAAGCATTGTTGACAGGTTTAACAGCGAAGGCGTACCGGTAAAAGGTTTGATAGGGATAGGAGGGGTGGCCAAAAAATCGCCCTATATTATGCAGATGATGGCGGATGTTATGCAGATGCCTATCCGCATCCATCAGTTTGAACATACCTGCGCCCTTGGCGCTGCGATGTTTGCGGCAACTGCCGCCGGGATATATCCGAATGTGGAAGAAGCAATGGCAGCCATGGGCGGTGGTTTTGATAAAGAATATCAACCCAATAAACAAAACGCTGAATTGTATAAAAAGCGATTTTTGAAATATAAAACATTGGGGGATTTTGTAGAGAATAGTAGCGCACCATCGGAATAGTGTTCTTAGTGCTTCCTTTGTGTTCCTTGTGGTTTAAAAATTAACCACAAAGGTCACGAAGAAGGCACAAAGAGACACAAAGGGAAATTTGTAGGGGTGTTCGGGAATGGTGTTACTTTTGATATAGCCTCTTTCAGGCATAATATAAAATGTGTTGATAATGAGCAAATACGATCATATAAAAGAACTTGCCTACAAGGCCAATATGGAACTTCCCAGGTTAAATCTGGTGATCTTCACCTTTGGCAATGTAAGCGCGGCGGATAGGGAACTTGGCGTTTTTGCCATAAAACCCAGCGGTGTGCCGTATCAAGACCTCTCACCTGAAAAAATGGTGATTGTTGATTTTGACGGAAACGTAGTTAAAGGGAAATTACGGCCCTCATCCGACACTAAAACCCATGCGGTTTTGTATAAAGAATGCCCGGAAATTGGCGGTATCTGTCATACCCATTCAACCTATGCAACGGCCTGGGCGCAATCGCAAAGGTGCATACCCATTTACGGCACCACCCATGCCGATCATAAAACGGTTGATGTGCCCTGCGCGCCACCGATGGATGATGATATGATTGAGGGTGATTATGAATACCAGACCGGCTACCAGATACTGAATTGCCTGAAGGAAAAGGGCCTGGATTATAAAGAAGTTGAAATGATACTGGTAGGTAATCACGCCCCGTTCACCTGGGGCAAAACCGCCGAAAAAGCCGTTTATAACAGCGCCGTACTGGAATCCATAGCACAGATGGCTTACCTGACGGAACAAATTAACCCGAAGGCGCCAAGGTTAAAAGACTCACTCATTAAAAAACATTTTGAACGAAAGCATGGACCGGATTCATATTATGGGCAATAGTCGGGAGTCAATAGTCGATGGTCATTAGTCATAATAGAAATAAAATATTCAATATCTCATATCTCACATCTCAAATCTCATATCTCAGCAACAATGATAGATCTAAAAATATTCGAAGTTTGGTTTGTAACCGGCAGCCAGCATTTATACGGGGAAGAAACTTTAAAAAAGGTGGCGGAGCATTCGGAAACCATTGCCCGGTCGTTTAATGGCGACAAGCAAATACCGGTACGGGTTGTTTTTAAGCCGACGGTTAAATCGACCGAAGAAATATACGCGGTTTGCCAGGAAGCCAACGTTTCCAAAAACTGTATCGGCATTATTGCCTGGATGCATACTTTTTCGCCTGCCAAAATGTGGATAGGAGGGTTGAAAATATTGCAAAAACCATTGATGCACCTGCATACGCAGTTTAACCGCGATATCCCATGGGATAGCATCGATATGGACTTTATGAACCTCAACCAAAGTGCCCATGGCGACAGAGAGTTCGGGTTCATCATGTCGCGTATGCGGTTAACCCGTAAAGTTGTGGTTGGGCATTGGGAAGATGTTGACGTATTAAGCCAGATAGGCGCCTGGTGCCGTGTAGCCGCCGGTTGGCACGATTGGCAAGGTGCACGTTTTGTACGCTTTGGCGATAACATGCGCTTTGTGGCGGTAACTGATGGCGATAAAGTGGAGGCTGAACTGAAATTTGGTTATTCGGTAAATACCCATGGTGTTGGTGATTTGGTGAAAGTGATCAATGAGATAGGCGACGATGAAACAGATAAGCTGCTTGCGGAGTACGAAGCTAAATATGCGGTGGTAAAGTCGCTCCATAAAGGCGGCGAACATTACAGTGCCATGCGCGAAGCTGCAAAAATTGAGCTGGGTTTAAGCGCCTTTTTGAAAGATGGCAATTACAAAGGTTTTACCGATACCTTCGAAGACCTGCATGGCCTGGTTCAATTACCCGGTATAGCGGCACAACGACTGATGGCGCAGGGCTATGGTTTTGCAGCTGAGGGCGATTGGAAAACAGCTGCCCTGGTACGTGCCATGAAGGTGATGGGCAGCGGATTAAAAGGCGGTAATTCGTTCATGGAAGACTATACTTATCATTTTGATCCGCAAAACGAACTGGTATTGGGTTCGCACATGCTGGAGATCTGCGAATCGATTGCCGACGGCAAAGCGGCCTGCGAAATACACCCCTTAGGCATAGGCGGCAAAGCCGATCCGGTACGTTTGGTATTTAATGTTGCCGGCGGCCCGGCGTTAAATGCCTCGGTAATTGATATGGGCAACCGTTTCAGGCTTTTGGTAAACGAAGTGGAAGGCGTTGCCCCGGAACATGACTTGCCAAAATTGCCCGTGGCCCGTGTGTTGTGGAAGCCCTATCCCGATATGAAAACCGGCTGCGCAGCCTGGATACTCTCAGGTGGGGCACATCATACCTGCTACAGTCAAAATATCACATCAGAACAACTCGCAGATTTCGCCGAAATGGCCGGAATTGAGTTTGTATTGATAGACAGGGATACCAAACTGCATCAACTTAAAAAAGAATTGCAGTGGAGCGAGGTTTATTATAAATAAGTTTGTTGCTAGGGTGTTAAAATAGCGCCCTAAGCCGTCATGGCGAGGAACGAAGCCATCTCTACATCTGCAAGTCAATGACCTGTATGTTGGGGTGGCATTGCGTGCCTGAGTAGTCGTTAAAACCTTATGTTGCAAGTTTCTGGCAAATCACCCTCTTGTAGAATGATGATAATCTCATGGACGTATAAAACCTATCCACCAAAAGAAGGATTAGCGTATTGCCATAAATACCCTAATGATCCGTCGTATAGCTGATTAGCATGCGTAGAGATGGCTTCGTTCCTCGCCATGACGAATAAGTGTTTACTGTTCTTTAATCACTATTAACCAGCCCTTGCTCTTTTCAACCGGTATATCCCGTCCATCCTTAAAAACTGCGCCATGCTGAAAATTCTTTACTGCATCCGTATTTTGTAAGTTCAGTGCAACCCGCTGGTTCCCCAGTGAATCGGGGTCACAGTCGTTTTTTTTACAATATATTAAAGCTGAACAAACAGGAGCCAAGCACTTATTTCAGGACCACCTTTGTAGCCCCGTAACCAAATTTTTCCTTTTGCGCATCCATAAACGTTTGCACTTTTGGGTGTTTCCCCAATGCCTTATGGATTTCGTTCCTTAAAACACCATTGCCCGCGCCGTGTATAAATACAATTTCGTGCATTTGGTGCACAATAGCCGAATCCAGCGCTTTGTGAAAGAATTCGAGTTGTATTTTCAGGATGTCGCCGCTGTTGATAAATTGGTAATCGTTTCGCAGTTTTTCAATATGCAGGTCAATTTCTTTTCCTGGTTTATCAAGGATGGTTTTTTCCTCAGTCGTTTTAAAAAAGCTCTCCTTCAGCTTTTCGGCATCTATGGTCACCTCGGGCTCATCCAGCTGTATCAGCCAGCCCTGTTGTTTTAGTACCGGCAATTGTTTTTTTGTCCCGGCGAAATCCTTAGCCTTAAATTTTTCATTGATCACCAGCGCAGCTGGTGGTTCATGATTCAATTTGGTGTTAAAAACAACATTGAAAATAAACTTCGGCCATAACTGCAGGTCTGCCAACTGGGCCGAATAAACTTTGGCTTCAGCTTTTGGGGCGATGATACCTGCGTATTCTCCCTTAAATGTATTTTGCTTATCCGTAGTCAGCGCCGCCAGTAAATGAAACGAAGTATCGTTTACCAGGTGAAAGTGCACTACCGAGTTGGCTTTGGCATCCGGCGCAACGCCCAGGTAAACACCGCGTGTTGTAAACTCCCCGGTTACCTGTGGCTCTTCATCCTGCACGCTATTCTTTTGCGATCCCGGCGCCTGGTATCCGTGTACGGTTGTAACTTTACTGGCCAGTACCGGTATCTCAAAGTCGTCCTCGCCGGTAACGCCTATCATTTGTTCGTCGATAATGCGGGTTACAAAACCCTCCATTTTCTCATCCACAAAACGTACAAAATCTCCTAATTTATATTTCATATTGATTGTGATTACACCGATTACTTTTTATGATTTCACCGATTGTTTTTTTGGGGATTTCACCGATTTTATTTTTTATGATTTCACCGATTTTTAATTAGTTGATTACACCGATTATCCTTTGCGGCGCAAGTTACGGGTTTGAAAAGGGTCTTGTTTGATTAAAGTGTGGACTATTTGATCAATTGATCGAATAAGGCCATTATTGTTTCGCTATATGACGGTTATTGCCCCAATCGGTGTAATCAAATGTGAATCTGTGTAATCCCCTAAAATAATCGGTGAAATCCCCCAAAACAAAAAACCACCTGCCCTAAGGCAGGTGGCTACAAATTAGTTATTTAATACCCCTATTAAAATAACTGTTGCAAAGTAAAAAAATATTTATCGGAGTACAAATAGAAAAGTATATTTTTTTGCAAACTTGTTGCAATTAAATTTTTAACAAACTAAACCGTTGAAAATAAAGGCCTAACCGTTGAAAAATAACGTGCCCCACCGTATGCGGGAGCTATTTTCTGAAAAAATGTATTTAATTTGTCGCAAAACGGGGTAATTTTTATTTCCCGGAATTTCGTGTAACGTTTTAAAAGTATCTTCGTCTTAAGTGTGTATTTACAAACCAAGTAATCTTTTACCAATTTGCAGCCTTCGGTTTTTATCAATCTATTACCGTTAAAATCTTATTCAAATGCATAAACCAATCATTCTATCTGCTTTTTTATGCCTCATGATGTGGCAGGCACAAGCCCAGGATCTCTACTTGCCGCGCGATATACAGGCGGCCTACAAAAAGGGCACCCGTTCGCCGGATGGCCGCCCGGGAAAAAACTACTGGGAAAATCATGGTCACTACACCATTTCGATAACTGCCATGCCACCCGACCGTGCCGTTAAAGGCGTTGAGCAGATCACCTATTATAACAACAGCCCCGATACTTTGAAAAGGCTGAATATGAAGCTGATCTTAAACATTCACCGCCCGGGTGCAGCCCGTTTTAGCGGCGCCAACGATGATTATTTAACCGATGGCGTACAAATTGACAAATTTGTAATTAACGGCACCGCGAAGGATTGGGATAACAAAGCCGCAGCGGGCACCAACCGAATGGTAAAGCTGCCGCAACCGCTTTTACCGCACGATTCGATAAAGCTTGATATTAGCTGGCATTTTGATGTATCGAAAGAAAGCGGCCGTGAGGGGATGATAGACCCGACTACTTTTTACCTGGCTTACTTTTATCCGCGCGTATCTGTTTATGACGATTATAACGGCTGGGATACCCTTGCTTTCCTTGATGCACAGGAATTTTATAACGACTTTAACGATTATACCCTGAATGTTACCGTACCCAAAAATTACATTGTTTGGGCAACGGGAATATTGCAAAATCCTAATAAGGTTTTACAACCCAAATACATCAAAAGGCTGGAAGAGTCCATGAAGACTGATTCCACCGTGCACATAGCAACCGTTGGCGACCTTGCCAAGAAAGATATCACCACTCAAAATGATGTAAACACCTGGACCTGGAAGGCCAGCAACGTTACTGATATGGCTGTAGGCATCAGCGATCATTATGACTGGGACGCGGCAAGCACAGTGGTTGATGATGCAACCGGACGCCGTGCCAGCATGCAATCGGCGTTTCAGGACACAGCTAAGGATTTTCATAACGCAGTGCGTGCCGGTGTTCATGCTTTAAATTGGCTATCGCATAACTGGCCGGGCGTTCCTTATCCCTTCCCTAAAATGACTTCGTTCCAGGGTTTTGCCGATATGGAGTATCCTATGATGGTGAACGATAGCCATAACGATGACATTGCTTTTTCGCAATTTGTACAGGATCATGAGATAGCGCATACCTATTTCCCTTTTTACATGGGCATAAACGAAAGCCGCTACGCGTTTATGGACGAAGGCTGGGCAACGACATTTGAATTGTTGATTGGCTCAACAGAAATTGGTAAAGAGCGGATGACAAAACTATATAAAGGCTTCCGGATTACCGACTGGATAAACGACCCGGCAACCGAAGAGGATCTGCCTATTATAACGCCATCCAGCGAAACCAGATATGCTTATGGCAATAATTCGTATGGCAAGCCATCATTAAGCTATTTTGCGTTGAAAGATATGCTGGGCGATGACCTGTTTAAAAAGGCACTGCATACTTATATGGACAACTGGAATGGAAAACACCCCATGCCATGGGACTATTTTAATTCGATGAACAGCGGATCGGGCCAGAACCTGAATTGGTTTTTTAATAACTGGTTTTTCACCAATTACTATATCGACCTGGATCTGCAAAACGTAAGCAAAGGCAACGGCGGATACAATTTAAGTATTCATAACATAGGCGGTTACGCCGTTCCGTTTGATGTGAAGTTGACTTATGCTGATGGTACATCAGAAAGCGTTCATCAAACACCGGCAGTTTGGCAGTTGAACCAAAGGCAAATATCTGTTTTTGTGAAAACCGGTAAGGAAGTTAAATCTGTAGTGCTTGATGGCGATATTTTCATGGATGCCGATGTAAGTAACAATACGTGGACCGCTAAATAAACCGTACGTAGAGACGCAAAATATTGCGTCTCTGCCTCACATAAAACAAAGAAACCCGGCTAAAACCGGGTTTCTTTGTTCATAAGACATTGTATTTATGCCTGTTGTATAGAATCGTTAACGTCGGCCGAGCCGTTTTTTACGGCTGCTTTAGCCTGGCTAAATTTGCTTTGTGCATTGTCTTTTAAATCGGCAGCCCTTGAGCGCGCGGTTTCAATGGCGTTGTCTTTAATATCATTAGCATCACTCACAACACCGCTGAATTTTGATTTTGCTTTGTCATAAACAGAACCGCCATATTGTTTAGCATCATCGGTTGCTGCCTGAATTTTATCCTTTGCAGCATTCACCAGGTCGTTCACGTAATCAGCAATTCCATCCCTAAGGGTTTCTCCCTTTTCGGGGGCCAGCAATAATCCTAAAGCAGCACCCGCCGCCGCACCTATTAATAATGCAGCTATAACTCTGGTTTGATCTTTCATGGTTTTTAATTTATTTAAATAGATACTGGATAATACAATAACGATGCCAAGCTGCCGCCCCCGGACCTTTAAATAGCTATATAGTCATTAACGCCCTAAATATTATACTTTGTGAACAACACCATCTTTTAAAAACAAAAAAGGCACCCACTTGAGGTGGATGCCTGGTACGTTTAATGATTATATTATAATTAAATAACTTTTACATTTACCGCGTTTAAGCCTTTTCTGCCGTTTTCAACTTCAAATTCTACTTTGTCGTTTTCACGGATTTCGTCGATAAGACCTGATGAATGAACAAATACGTCCTGGCCACCACCGTTAGGTGTAATAAAACCGAAACCTTTTGTTTCATTGAAAAATTTAACTGTTCCTTCTTTTTGCATTATTTTATTTATTAAAGGCGCTAAGTTAGGTATAATAATCAGTTTAGCAAGTATTTTTTGGGAAAATGGAGGAAGTCCGAAAGTCGGAAAAGTCCGAAAGACAGAAAAGTTCGGAGGGTTTAGTCTATAGCTAACTAACCTCCAATCTCTAATCAACTAATCTCTAACCTCCCCAATAAAAAAAGCCCCTTAGCTGTCTTGCTAAATGGGCTTCGCTAAAAAGAAATTAATCGCACTCATCTGTCCATCGCGCACCCTTAATTATTTAGCCACTTCTTTAATATTTTTCAAAGGCTGGCAGGGCCGAAAATTCGTATGGCTTTTAAAGGCAATACGATTGATTTACGTTAAATGATACATTAGAGATTTATTATTAAACGATTTTATTAAACATTACTTTTGCCGCAAAACAAAGGTTGCCTGTGGCACCGCAATTAATAATTTATATTTAGATGAAGGCCTTTATTTTCGACCTCAACGGCACCATGATTAACGACATGCCCTATCATACCAAAGCATGGCAAAACTTGTTAAATAACCAGCTTGGCGGTAACTTTACCTGGGAAGAGGTAAAGCCGCAGATGTACGGCAAAAACCAGGAAGTATTGGTCAGGATGTTTGGCCCCGATCGTTTTTCGGCAGAAGAAATGGATACTTTTTCGATGGAAAAAGAAAAAGCCTATCAGCAGGAATTCCTGCCTTACCTGGAGCTGTTGCCCGGGTTACACGATTTTTTAGAAAACGCATATCAAAAAGGTATTCCCATGGCCATCGGCTCGGCGGCTATACCTTTTAATATTGATTTTGTGCTGGATAACCTCCACATCCGCCATTATTTTAAGGCAATTGTAAGCGCTGATGATGTTGAACTGAGCAAACCCCACCCGGAAACCTTTTTAAAAGCCGCCCACTTGTTAGGCGCCGACCCGGCCGAGTGCATTGTATTTGAGGATGTACCCAAAGGCGCCGAAGCTGCTGCAAATGCAGGAATGAAAGCCGTTGTGATCACCACCACGCATGAGCCCGCTGAGTTTACCCATCTGCAAAATGTGCTGTACTTTGCACCGGACTTTGAAGGCGAGTTTGTAAAAAACCTGGTTGGCTAAACTCAATTTTGCCATTATGGCATAATGAATTTGTGATTTGTCCTTATCGCCGGTAATCGCCGTTTTTATTGTTAAGGCAATTTGTCAACTATTACATTAGGCACACCGTCAGCAAAGGGCCGCTCCAATGGCGTATTGCGCGGGGTATAGTTATTGAAAAAACCGCAGTTGCGCAGGTAAAATGATTTCCCGTCAACGCCGCCGCTGTAGTCCATGCGGTAGCCTTTTGCCCCGGTGTTATCAATGGTAAATTTTGCCTTATTTAATTCGGTCCATTTGCCATTTCCGTCGCCTATCCAGGCATTGTTAAATTGTACTTTGCGGGCGTGGGTGCCTTGTTCAGGTTCAAAATTCTCTAAAAACGAGTGGAGATGTTTTAAATAGGTATTGGTATTTGGCCGGCTAAAACTGGCAATCAGCCGCCAGTGGCCCTCTTCAGGCGCAAAAAACCAGGCGGTATAGGTTGTGTATTTATCGGCACCAGGTTTAGCGTTTATTAAAAATTTGTAGGTGTTGCCGGCTTTCCAGTTATACAGTAAATAACTCTGTCCGCCGGAACCTTCATTGCCAAACTCGCCGGTATGAACGTTTTCGCCCTTTTTTAGCATTTTTATTTTCTGGTCGTCCGGTATTTTCTTGGGGTCGTCAGTTTTAAACGGGCTCCATACCGAAAACAGGATATGCCGTTCAGTTGGCGAGTTCACCTGCATCCCAAAGTAGCCCTCGCCGAATCCGCAAGCCATAAAATACGATCCTAAAACGTCATTTTTCTTAGGCACGGTAACCTCGTTATAAAACCATTCAATGTTTTCTTTTTCAGGGTAGATGTAGCTTAAATGTACCGATGGCCCGCGTCGCCCCCAGTAAAAAAAATCACCTTCGTCGTCCTTCACATAAGCTGTATGTTTATCAATTGCATCGCCCGTTAACTTCATATTATTTATATCAGCATAAACCGCCCCCGATTTATTTTGAGCTTTAATTTTAAAGGCAATGTAACCGGTATCATTAACTGTCCATTCGCCAACATAATGGTCTTTAAAATCTGTGCCTGTTACCAACAGTTGCTTTGTTTGATTTGCTGCGGTAACTGACAGGATACTTTCGCCCGCGGGCACTTTCAGGTTGAGCCGCACTTGAACATTGCCCTTTTTAGCAAAGCGTACGTATGCTGTGTATTCGGCATTTGGGTTGGTCCAGTTCACAATGCCGTCGTTGCTGATGTTGCCGCCAAGGGTGTCTTTATCAGTTCGCCAGCTGTTGCCTCCGAGGGGAACGGTGATGATGGTGTCAGTATTGTGAATGGGTGACGCGGCAAAGCCCTGATAGGACAATGCCAATAGGATGATTGCAACGGCCGCAAATGCCTTATTAAATTTCATGCTGCCAGGTTTTTAAAATAATGTTGTTCAGTGTTTCTTTTGCTTCTTCCAGTTTTTTTACCAGTTGAATTTGGGCCCTCGTCCGCTGCAGGTTATGCCATGGCGAGTGAATTTTGTAATAAGTATCGCCATTTAAATAATCTGTTAAAAACCGCACACTCTGCATATAAGGCAGCAGCAAAACCCCGTGTATTAATGAGTTTACTTCGCCTTCGGTTAAAAAGCGCGATGCTTGCCGCAAATACCCCTTGGTATACGCTGTAAACAACGGCATGTTAAGGTTTATCCGCTCTAACTCCGGTTCGTCCTCGGGTGCGTTGTTGATAATGGTGCGTATCGCATCTCCAAAATCATAAGCTGCAAAGCCGGGCATTACCGTGTCCAGGTCAATTACACACTGGGCGCGGTCGTGCTCGTCGAGCAACACATTATTAAATTTGGTATCGTTATGGATAATCCTTTCCGGTATTTTCCCCTCGCGACCCAGTTGCAATATCGAGCACATTTGCTCCCGCCGTGCGTTTACAAATTCAACTTCCGGTTGTAACTTATTAAGCCGCTGTGCTGTGTCACTTGCAATTGCTTTATCAAGGTTTTGTAGTCTAAATTCGATATTATGAAAGTTGGGAATAGTGTCGATTAGGAGTTTCGGATCCAGGTCTGCCAGTAATGCCTGGAAGCGGCCGAACGCTTTACCACCTTCAAAAGCCTGTTTTTCGGTTAGTACCTGGTCGTAACTTTTGGTATTGGCTAAAAAAATGAAAACGCGCCAGTAATTCCCGGTTTCATCTTCAATAAAATAATCGCCTTTGCTGGCTTCTACAGGGGTGAGTATTTCTTTGCTGGTATCGGCGCCCCGAACAGTTGCCAATTTTTGTCGTAAATGATTGGTTACAATTACCAGGTTGTTCATTAACCCCGGCACATCTTTAAATACAACATGATTTATTTTCTGCAATAGATAATTATGCCCGGTAGTGGTTATAACGCGGTAGGTATCATTAATATGACCGGAACCAAATGGCCTGGCCGAAACCAGCTGGCCGTCTGCCTTAAACGCCGAAAAAATATCCTGGATAGCCTGGTCTGTCAATGTCAATTTTATTTTGAGGGTGTAAATATCGTATTTTATAATAATTGCAACCGAACCCAGTTTGTTAATTTGTTGACGATACCATAAACACGGCTTAATTTTAAAACAATTATCTTAGTAATTCAATTTCAATTATGACAGCTATTAAAAGAGTAACCATTTTTTTTCTGTGGATATTGTCCGCAGCAAGCACAGCAAAAGCACAAAAAAAGATAACCGAGGGTACTATAACCTATTCCATGGCCTATGATTTACCAGCCGATAAGCAAGTGATAGCGGCTACACTTCCAACCGAAGTCACGTTTTATTTCCGGGGCGATTCTTCTGCCGCCATATTTAACCAGGGCGTGGCTACCGTAAAAGGTGTGTCCGATTTTAAAGCCAACTTTCATAGCCTGTTGATTGATATTCCATCATCCTTACAAAAAATTGCAGTGGTTTTAACGCCGGCAGAGATCGAACAGGAAAAGGCCGCGATCCCGCAGCTTACCGGTGTAAAAGGAACCGAAAAACAAGTGATTGACGGTTATAACTGCACAAAGGAAATAGTTACCGACCCCAAAAGCGGGGCGACTTATGAGACCTGGATAACAAATGATATTGATCTGCCGCCAAATTCCGTCAGTAAGCCCGTGAGTATATTTGGGGGCGTGCCGGTTAAATTTATAACCTTTAACAGCGGGTTAACAATTAAAGCGGAAATAAAGGAAATTAAGGAAGTAGCCGTTCCTGTTGGCTTTTTTACCCCTACAAAGGACTATCAGCCAATGACCTATACCGAATTAAAAGCAATGGGCGGAAAAAATTAATAGGTTATATGGATATAAATAAGTTGATTAAGTTGGATTAAGTTGATTGAGTTGACTTAGTTAGGTTTGAGGTAACTTAATGATACACTAACCCAATTCCAAAAACTAAAACGAACTCATTCTAACCCATTCCAACTCCTTACAACCCATTTTAACTCACTACAACCCATTCCAACCCATTCCAACTTAATCAACCTAATCAACTCATTTCCCCCCGCCCTTATCTACCCTGTCGTAAAATTCATTTTGCAATTGCAGGGTTTTGGTATCATCTTTTACAACTTTGAGCGCTTTTACAAACGATGCTATTTCGTGGGCGGTAATAAACTTGCCGAATTCGGTTGTGGCCTGCGCACCTTCGCCGGCATAGTGATTAGGGAACGATGAGTACCACCAAATAGGCGTATAAAGGTCTGGCAACGAGGATCGTTTTTGGTCGGCGCCGCTTTCATTTGCTGCACGGTCCATCCGCATCAGGTCGGGGCGGTAATATAACAATACTGAAGTTTCCGACTCTCCTGCATGTTCATCTCCCTGGATGGGCGATTTATGCATTTTGCGGTATTCGGTCGCATAATCCTTATCATTTTCAGGCTCATACAAATAAACCGCATAGCTATGCCGCTTATTTAACAGCGATTGCATAAAGAAATGCAAAAACTCCGGGTTGCCGCCGTGTCCGTTAAGTATCACAATTTTATCAAAGCCATTACGGGCTATTTCATCGCAGGTGGCTTCCAGTAGGGAATAAATAAGATTGCTCGGCAGGGCAAAAGTGCCGGGCTGGTGCCTTGCTTCGTTTATCTGCCCGTAAAAATAATCGGGGAAAATAACGGCATATTCCTCCTTCACGGCATGATTGGCCCACTCGCGCACATGGATCAGGTCGGTGCCGATGGGGGAGTGCGGACCATGTTTCTCAAGAATGCCAATGGGCAGGATGCACGTGCGGTGCGACTTTTCCAACGCTTTCGGAAAATCGCTTGCCACCAATTCATCCCAGCGCGCCGGGATATCCTGGGCAAAGGTGTAACCCGAAAAAATCAACGCAACAAAGCATAGTAGGTAAGTTTTCATAATTCAAAAAGGTTTATAAATGGTTTATAACGAAATTTGGTATCGGTAAATTCATATTATCATTTCTCCAATACAAAAGTAATATTGGTCCAGTTGGCGGCAGCCGTTGCGCTATGGATAATTTCCTTTATTACCCAGCCTTCATCCAGATAACGGTTAACATAACTAACCTCATAAGCCGAATGCCTGTTGGTAACGCTTTGCTCGTAAACATTAATATTTACAGTGATAACTTTTTGTGCCATGATGTATATTGGTTATATTTCAAAGGTAGTATTTAGTCCGAAAGTCTGGTAGTCCGAAAGTCCGAAAGAATAGTAGCAATTATGCACGAAGTTTTAAAAAATAGTTTAGCGGGATTGATCAATTTGTCTGATGAACAATGGCAGATGGTATTCCGGTACTTTAAACCGAAAATCACCAAAAGAAACGAGATACTTTTAGAAAAAGGCCGTATTTGCCCATACATGTATTTTGTAACCAAAGGCGCTTTAAGGATATTTTTGGTAGATGACAATGGGAACGAATCGACCCGTTTTTTAGTTTTTGAGGGCAGGTTTGGCACGGCATTCCCGAGTTTTACCCTGCAGCAGCCATCGGTCGCTGCTATTCAAAGCGTGGAAGCATCCGAAGTACTGGCCATTAGCTACCAGGACTATCAGACCATGCTGCGCGAGGTGCCGGGCTGTGAACGAATGGTCAGGATTGGTTTGGAAAGGGATTATATCGATTCGATATTGCGGATCGAGAGCCTGATAAGTATGGATGCAAAAGACAGGTATAATATGCTGATGGAAAAAAATCCTGCCCTGATACAACGATTACCCGGCAAAATAGTAGCAGATTATTTAGGAATATCCCAGGAGACCCTGAGCAGGTTGAAAAGCGGCCCGAAAAGCAGGAGGTCTTGACGCGTAGTCGATAGTCGATAGACCATAGTCCATAATGCATCGACCATTGACCATTGTCCATTGACCCAATGACTAATGACTCAATGACCAATGACCAACAAGGTTTACACAAAGTTTCCACTTTTCAAAATGCAGGTATTTACCTGCCTGTAAATCAATGTATTGAAAAACAGGTGGGTTTACACTTTTGCGCATTTTCCGTCACTTTCGTCTTTGTCGATGTTGTCACCAACAAACCGGCGGGCTATGCTACGCACACCTGGCATAGCTGAACACGTTATTTTATGAGTTGATTTACCTGCCGGCAATTTTCAGTTCAGCGTTCCATTTTTTCACGCGGAACACCGTGGAACACTGTGAAACACGCTGATAGTCAATGTTTTTCACTGTTTTCGAATTTTTTAAATTGATGTAATCGATTGATAGTCAACTGTTTCGATAAATTGACTTTTTAGGACGAATGATGTAATTAATTGATAATCAAACTGTTTCATATTTTGGTGTCGATAAATTTGGGGCCTCGTCCTGTAATAGGTTTACACTTTTTACTGATTTCCCGTTTCAGCGGGGTCTCGCTCAGGTTCAAGTCAACCCAAACCAACCGTCATGGCGAGGAACGAAGCCATCTCTAAACTTGCAAGTCAGGGACCTGTTCGTTTAGGTTGAAAGGTGCGCCAATTTTCCGTTTCGGCGGATTCTCTGGCAGAGTACCTGCGTCTTCTGCGAGATATTGCAGCGCAGGGCCCTATTCCGGACACTTGCAGCGACAAAAAAGCGATGTACTATACATGATTTTAATAATTTAATGATTATCTGGATAAAGATTTTATGGCGCAAAAATTGAGCTAAAAATATTTTTTGCATGGACGGGATGAAGAGGCTGATATTTTGTAACATTGTATCAACCTATTGATACTAAATTTTCATGATATCAAAAAAGCTTGTAAAAAAGTTCAATACATTACTTAAAAAAGAGAACCTGAAAATTTTTTGTGGAGAAAGCATCACTGCAGGGTTATTAGCCAGCACGATTGCATCCGTTCCTGGCGCTTCTTCGGTTCTTGCCGGCAGTATTGTGACTTATGATAAGCGGGTAAAAACCGCTGTCCTTGGCGTGGATAAAGATATCCTGGCAAGATATACTGCCGAATCGCAGGAAACGACAACTGCTATGTGTTATGGACTAGAACAATGTTTTCCGGATGCGGGGCTCTATGTTGCGGTAACTGGTACAGCTTCTGCGTCCGTTAATTCATATGAGGTGGGTGCGCCGATCGGGCATGTTTTCATAGCTATCTTGTATAAGGGTCTTTATGAATTTCATACAAATTTATCTGCTGGTAAAGCTAGGGATAAACGTAATGCTATCCGGGAGGAAGCGGTTAAACTGATAATTCAGGAAATCACAAACCTGATTCAATCGAAGAAACTGGACAAGTAGATTGCCTGCTACATCTGATTAAAAACACTAGCACTAAACCTGAACGTACATGTACGAGATTAATCTTGAAAATCATATCAAAAATATTATTAAAGAGGGAGCTCAGAGCTACGACGAAATATTTCGCCGGTCGAAAGGAGCTTTCCCCGATATCGTTTTTCCAATAGTTAAATCTGCAGTTGATTTGCCCAAATCAGCCGAAGAAAATAATAATGATAGGGCTTTGGATGCGCTGCCAGAACCTAACCCCAGTAATTTCGATTGGCGATTTGATCAGGAGACTATTAGATTTATATGTGACTTGCTGGCCAAATATAATATTTCGAGAATCGGGCTGTTTGGCGCTCCGTCTCTATTTCCTCCACTGGCAAAACGATACGGCGAGGTGGTGTTATTCGACGTCAACAATTTACTTGTTCAGGCATTCCATTCAGATGAGCGTATCAATATTATTGATATTAATTATCTGGATACTACTAAGTACGGCAAATTTGACTGTGTCTTCATGGATCCGCCCTGGTACTTGTCCTATTTTCAAAACTGGTTTCAAAAAGCAAATGAGTTATTAGTTGATGGCGGTATGCTGATTTCAACCTTGTTTCAAGAGTTTTTGCGCCCTGATGCAAGGCCGGAGCTTTTACAAATACACGACAACGCCAGTATGGGCGGGGATGTGTCAATACTGAACAATGCGGTCAGTTATGTTACGCCTGTTTTTGAAAAACGGATATTTGCTGCAAAGGAAATACCTGTTAAGGGAAACTGGCGCGTTGCTGATCTGATGGTAGTTAAAAAACAACGTCAGACAGAGTTACCCATTATAACGGTTCCAAAGGATGACTGGATCAGAATACTGTTGAATAATAAAGTAATCGCTATCAGGCAGGAGGCGGAAACATCACCTGTCTCGGTAACGGAGCCTTTTCAAACGGGCACACTACTGTTAACGGTAAGTGACCGCGATCCAGTAAAGAAGAAGATCAATCTGATCACCTCAGATAACCATGGACTGATGGTAACAGGAACGACCCGGATTACTCATTTCCTGAGGGCTTTAGCCGACGGTGAGAACAGGCTCAAACTCACAGAAAGGATGAATATTAATCCCGGAGAACAAATTTTTTTAAACACGATACTTAAACTTGTCAATTTATAATATGGAGCATATTTTACTCAGGTACAGAGATACTTCGGAGCGCAATACGGTTGAAGAGCACCAAAAACTAATTAAGGAATCTGGCCACGTCTGGTGGGGCTGGTGGAAGAAAGACAGCGAGCCTGACCGCACCAATTTAATCCGGAAAATTGCAGCAAAAGCTGACGATTACAGCTTTTACATTTTTGACCGTTCTACCAGTAAATTTTTTAAAACACATGTCGTTCAGCTCCAGGAGGGAATGGGTGAATTAATAGATACACCTGAGAAAGATCATACACCTGCGTACTACCGCGACGACAAACTGCCTTTGTGGCTTAAGTTAACCGAGCTTTCAGAAATTGTACAGCAGGAATTCTTAGAAATATTTAAAGTCATACCGAATCAGGACAATACCTTTTTTACCAGAAGCGAAGTCGTTGCTGATGCCGTTCCCAAGCCAGCAGGTGGCGGGAAACGCATCCAGCTGAAATCAGACTATATCTTACATTTGTCAGATGTACATTTCGGAGACGATTTCGGATTTCCAAAAAATACTGAACCCGGAAAGCGTCCGTTGGCAGATATAATTGTAGATTATGTGAGGAATGATTTAAAGCAGCAAATAGGATTGTTAATTGTTAGTGGTGATATTACTTCGCGTGGTGTCAGTGATGTTCTATCAACTGATGGGCTTGAATTTCTGCAAAGACTTTGCACTGACCTGTATTTAAATCAGGAAGAAGTGGTCATCATACCCGGTAATCATGATATTCCATTACAAAAAGTGGATATGGTCAATTATCAACACGAAAAATTGTACAGGAATTTCCTCCAGCTTTTTTATGGCAAAACCACCGACCTGTTTGGTCTTGAGTTTTTTCAGTTTCCCTGCGGCCTAGCGGTAGATATCCTGAGAATGCACTCGGTTAAACTCAGAAAAGAAAAGGAAAGTAACTATGGATATGCAGAATGGCCTCTTTACGATACCTTGCTGAACAATAATCAACCAAATGGAGATATAAAGATCGCTGTCATACATCATCACCTCGTATCCACTTCAATAGAAGAGGTGTTAGATCCAGATTATCCGTACGGAAGTATAAGTGTTACTATTGATTCAGGCCGGATAATTGAAGGGTTGCAAAAATTCGGGTTTAAAATAGTACTAAACGGGCATCAGCATATCCCAGGAATAACGAGAGTTTCACGCGGGAAGAAAACTGATACCAATGAGATTGTTGTTAACGACGATTCAATGTTGACTATATTGTCAGCGGGCAGTGCGGGTGCAAAGAAGGAACGTCTTGCTGAAGAAATGCCTTTCAATTCGTTCTCTCTTTATAAACTATCCCGTGATATGATTGATATTGAAGTAAAATCTTATAGTCCTGGAACCGCTCCGACACGTCATTATAACAGTAGGCTTCCAGTAAAAAAAAACATAATGTGCTGATCAAATGACCTAATCTATTGAAGGTTGCGATAACTCGGTCTAAGGAGGTGCTATATGTGGTAGGTGATCGGAATTTATTGATATCGGTGGCAGCACTCGTGCCCCGCTGAATAGGTAACCGCAATAATGGTCTGGATTGTTTTGTATCACAATTTAACCAATAGGGCAGTTATTGTAATAGTTTACTATTTTCGGCAGGGCACAAGTAAACCCACCTCTTTTTTCGAGTAGATTACACTTGCACTTGAAATGTACCCATCAACAAAACGCATCTTTCTCTGTTTCTTTTATTATACTTGTATTGAACTTTAAAAGTTAATCAGGCATGACGACATCAACTATAGAAATTCCCGAAGACAATAGTTCAATACTTTCCGATATAATTAAACTCACTAAAAATGCTGGTTTAAAAGTGAGGATAGAAAATGACGAAGATAATTTGAGTGAAAGCGAGCTCCAATCACTAAAAAATGCAGCAGAAGAAGCTGTTTTAATTAAAAAGGGGCTTTCAAAGGGTATTCCTGTGTCCGAATTGTGGAATGACTAATACTGTAATTGCTTCCGAAAACTTCAAAAAAGAAGGCAAGTCCTTAATTAAAAAGTAGCCCCGCGCCGATCTCCGCAATTTCCCCCTACACCCCACCACCTTTTCCATTTATTGACAAATGTCAAACTTATTGCTATCGAATATAACTTGCTTTGTGCTCGTTAAATCAATACAACATGAAAACAGCAATATTTAAATTTCTTATAATTTTAGCGTGCGGCCTTACGGTAATATCAACGGCGGCAAAGGCTCAAAACATTGGCGAACAAACCTTTCATTTTAAAGATGAAAGCCGCAACCGGCCGGTGGTTACCGAAGTATGGTACCCCACAACAGATGTGCTGGTTCCCCAAAACGAAGGTAGCTACCCTTTCATTCATGTGCCGTCCATCAGGAACGCATCCATCCCGCAAAAAAAATACCCTTTAATTTTAATTTCGCATGGTACCGGCGGCGGCCGGATCACGCTGGAATGGCTGGCCGACAAACTGGTGCAAAACGGCTTTATTGTTGCCGCAACCGATCATTACGGTAACACCTACGACCATAAAATTGCCGAAGATTTTGTGGAACCATGGAAAAGACCGCTGGATATCAGCTTCGCGTTAACCTCATTGTTAAAGGATACCTTGTTTGGCAGCCGCATAGATACGGCCAGGATAGGGGCGGCCGGTTTCTCCATTGGTGGCTATACCGTTATAGCGCTTGCCGGCGGACGACTGGATTTTAATGCGCTACTGGCCTATTTGAACACGCCCGGTGGAAGAAAAGAGGCAACAATTCCGGAATTCCCCAACCTGCTGAGTAAGATTGATACCAATGCCGTACTGGCATCGTTTAAAAATAGTCCACCTTTAAAGGACAGCAGGATAAAAGCCTTTTTTGCCATTTGCCCGGCCATAGGGCAGGGATTTACAACAAAAGCGCAGTTTGCTGGCGTAAATAGTCCGCTTTATATTGTTGGTGCGCAAAGCGATAGCATCGCCCCGGTAAAAACCAATGCGCAGCATTATCATAATTTGATCAGCAACTCCAAAATAACCATAGTACCCGGCAAAGTTGGGCACTATGTATTTTTAAATGAGGCCGTTGAACCGGTTAAAAAACAGCAACCCTTTGCCTTTAGCGACGACCCCTCGGTAAGCAGGCACGATGTGCACGAACAGGTAGGTCAACTGGCTGTGGATTTTTTCAAAGAAAATTTGAAGTAAAATTCCGCCTGCTGACATGCCTTTGTCATTAAAGGTTTGTACTTTGGTTTAAAACAAAGTTCACCTGCAAAAATGACAAACCCCGACATAGCCCAACTGCGACTTTACAACCAGCATATTACCCGGCAAATATTTACAAAACCGCATGAGGTGGTAAAATATCTTGGCGCGGTGCAGGCGCAAGACTATGCCGGGGCGAAATGGGCCATAGGCCTTAGGCTAAAGAAAAGCAGCGATGCGATGATTGATAAGGCCATGGCCAATGGCAGCATTATCCGCACCCATGTTTTGCGCCCAACCTGGCATTTTATTTCGCCGGAGGATGCCCGCTGGATGATTGACCTGACAGCGCCGCGCATCAATGCACAGGCGGGCACCTGGTTTCGCAAGCTTGAGCTGGACGCAAATGTTTTCAAACAAAGTAACGATGCGCTGGCAAAGGCGCTTGCCGGCGGCAAGCAACTGGATAGGGCAGCCGTAATGGGTGTTTTAAACGAAGCGGGCGTAAAAACCGATGACCTGCGGTTTATTCATTTGCTGATGCGTGCCGAACTGGATAAAGTAATATGCAGCGGCGGCCGGAAGGGCAAGCAATTTACTTATGCCCTTTTTGATGACCGCGTGCCCGCAAGCGGCAACTTCGACAAGGACGAGTCCCTGGCCAAACTGGCGGAACGGTATTTTTCGAGTCGCGGCCCGGCCACCCTGCCCGATTTTACCTGGTGGAGCGGTCTCAGCGCCACAGAAGCCAAAAGAGGCCTCGAAATGATAAAGCCCAAACTTGCATCCCTCGAAATTGCGGGCCTGCAATATTGGTTGGCGAAAGATCAGCAGGATATTACCGGCAAAAGCCCGGTTGCCCATCTGCTGCCGGCATATGATGAGTTTGCGGTTGCGTATAAAGACCGTACAGCCATTATAAACCCTAAATATTTAACACAAGCCCGGTATGTTATTTTCGATCCATCGATAGTGGTAAACAACCAGGTAGTCGGCACCTGGAAACGGGTATTAAAAAAGAATTCCGCCGACATCAGCCTGAACTTATTTGGAAAGCTTAATAAAACGCAGGAAAAAGCCGTTGAAGCTGCAGCAGAGCGGTATCAGAAATTTATTGGCTAACGATCGGCGATGTATTAAGAAGCTATATCATAAGTAAAACAAATAGGATTATATGAAATTATATTTTACACTATAAAAGCTCCGCGCCCCTCTGTGCCTTCTCCGTGGCCTTTGTGGTAAAACTTAACCAAGTAGCCTAAACCTAAAAAATCGTCCATCAACCCGCGCCATTAATCCATGTTATACATTTGGCAGCCGATGCACCTTTGTAATGTCAATAACGACAATACAAAAAGCCAATATAATGACACGATTAACAGCACTAAATCCTGACGATACCACAGGAAAAGCAAAAGAATTATTTAACGCAATACAAGGCAAATTGGGGATGGTGCCCAACATGATGCGCGCGATGGGCAACTCGCCGGCCCTGCTCGAGGGTTACCTTAACCTCAGCGGTGCACTGTCGCACGGTGCATTAGGGGTTAAAACCGGCGAACTGCTGGCGCTAGCCGTTTCAGAACGCAATGCCTGCGACTATTGTCTCTCGGCCCATTCCTTTATCGGCGAAAAGCTGGTTCATATTGATCCAACCACGTTAAATAACGCCCGCTATGGCAACGCCGCTGATATAAAAACCGATGCTGCCTTAAAATTTGCCACCGTACTATTGGAAAAAAACGGCCTGGTAAATGATGATGATGTTAACGCAGCAAAAGCCGCCGGACTAAGCGAAGGCGAGATCGGCGAAATTGTGGGACACGTCGCACTGAATGTATTAACCAATTTCTTCAACAATACCGCCAATACCGAAATTGACTTCCCGGTGGTAACGGCCGCTGTTAACGCCTAAAGTAGAACCTCATAAATCTCATCGAACCGTAAAAGTTAACGGTAACCGCTTAACTTTTACGGTATTCGCTAATTTTACTTACAATTACTAGCATTCAAATGGAAAATAAAAGATATCCGCTGCCACCCTTTAACATGGAAACTGCTTTGCAAAAGGTACAGGCTGCGGAAGATGCATGGAATACAAAAGACCCCGAAAAGGTTTGTTTAGCTTATACAATTGATACCGAGTGGCGCAACCGCACCGAATTTATCAACGGCAGGGAAGAGGTGAAGCAATTTTTAAAACGCAAATGGGAAAAGGAACTGGACTACAAACTCAAAAAAGAGCTTTGGGGATTCCGGGAAAACAGGATGGCTGTAAGGTTTGAGTACGAATGGCACGACGAAGCTGCCAATGGTATCGAAGTTATGGAAACGAGCTATGGGAATTTGATGAAAATGGTTACATGAAAAAAAGATTTGCCAGCATAAACGATTTGCAAATTAACGAAACGGAGCGTTACTTGTAATTTCACCCAAAGACTCGATGGCATTCACTTCTACATAACCCATTTTTTTTCGAAACTTCGGCTGCAGCTTCTTTCGGACTTTCCGACTTTACCGACTTTCGGACTAAACAACTAATCTCTAACGCCCCCCCCATGCTCAACACGCAAACCGCTTTTACCCTGGTAAACCCGCAGAATGGCAACCTGTCGTTCAAACTACTTGCGTTTGATGATGACAGCTATTTTGATCATTTGCAGCGGCATAATTACTACACCATTATATGGATTACCAAAGGCAGCGGAAAACTGAAAACTGATTTCGCGGAATATTCATTTGATCAAAATACACTGTTTACGTTTTCACTTTATCAGCCGTTCATGATAACGGCGGATAAGGGGATCGAAGGGGTGATCCTGAATTTTCACCCCGACTTTTTCTGTATCTATAAACATCATAAAGAGGTAGCCTGCAACGGCATCTTGTTCAATAATATTTACGAGGCTCCATTTATTAAGGTAGATGAAAAATCGGCAGGCACCTTTAACATGCTGATTGAACAGGTACGCAGCGAAATGCAGAACGTGGCGTTGGCACAATATGAGCTGCTGGTATCGTATTTAAAAATATTTTTAATTACCGCAGCACGGATAAAAACGGCAGAAAAGCAAATTGACGGGCAGCCCATCAACGAAACAAAAGAGCCGTTCATCCTTCAAAACTTAAAGGATGCTATCGACGAGCATTATAAAAACAAACATTCAGCAAGCGACTATGCCGATATGCTTAACATCTCGGCCAAGGCGTTGGCCAAGCTCACCAAAAGCCATTTCAACAAAACGCTTACCAACCTGATTGCCGAGCGGATTGTTATCGAAGCAAAACGCGAACTGTACCTCACCAATAAACCTGTTAAGGAAATAGCATTTGAGCTGGGTTATGATGACGAATATTATTTCAGCCGGTTTTTTAAGGCCAATGCCGATGTATCGCCGCAACTGTTCCGGGAGACGGTAGGTTTTGGTAAAGGCGAATCGCGTTAGACAAGCTTATTTTAAACTAAATGAGGCATGTTAGCCAATTTTATACGGCGATAAAAAAATAAAAATCGGCAATAATTCATTTGCTTTCTTTATTTTCATCACCTGTATGCAAAACTCTTTTCCCCTGTTAAAAAAACTTTTTCTGGCTTGTGTTATTTCTCTTTTAAGTTTTACAACGTTAAATGCGGCGACTCCTGTGGTTCATTCTTCGCCCAAACCCACCTGGTTAAGTGTTTGTAAACCTTATGATAAAAAGCCATCGTTGCGTACGGTTGAAGGCGGTTACTTTTTTGAACTGGTAGAACATCAAATACAAGTTGAAAAACAAGCCGATTATCACCATAGCATCAGGGAAATTGTTTCGCAGGCCGGAATCCAAAACGGATCGCAGATATCGGTTAGCTTTGACCCTACTTTTGAGCGGGTTGATTTTCACGAAATAACCGTTTGGCGCGATAATAAACCCCAAGACCGCCTGGATGTTTCCGCATTTAAAGTGCTGGCCGATGAAAAGGACCTTTCGAACTTTATATACCAGGGCACTTATACTGCACTGATGATTTTGAGTGATATTAGGAAAGGCGACCGGATTGAATATTCCTACACCATTACCGGCCGAAACCCCATATTTCACAGTAAATATTGCGATTTTCTGTATCTGCAATGGTATCAAACAGTTGCACATCAATACACTTCGTTAATTTTTTCCAGGGGGCGAAAGCTGAATGTGAAAGCGTTTAATGGCCTTTCAAACCCACATATAAGCACATCAAATGGTTTAAATGATTACGAGTGGGAAGATTTTCAGGTAAAACCTGCCATTGATGACGACAGTGCCCCATCGTGGTTTGATGCAAGGGCCTATGTGCAGGTGAGCGAATTTGACAGCTGGAAAGAGGTGACCGATTGGGCGCTCAGTATAAATCCACCAAAAATTAATATCAGAGGCGAATTGGCCACGCAGATAGCAAAGCTAAAATCGGCATCAGGAGGAGATACGCTAAAATATTTTAGGAGCGCGGTAAAAACCGTGCAGGACGAGGTAAGGTACATGGGTATAGAAATTGGCCAATACTCCCATCGTGCCAATGGCCCCGACAAAGTATTCAGCCAGCGCTATGGCGATTGTAAAGACAAATCGCTCTTGCTGGCCTCCATGCTGCGCGCAGGTGGTATTGATGCCGATATGGTCCTGGTAAACTCTAACCAGGGAGATTTGGGGCGCTTTCTCCCGGCGCATAATGTATTTGACCACGCCGTAGTAGTGGCCCGATTAAACGGAAAGCAGGTTTGGGTTGATGCAACAATAGGCTATCAGCGCGGCACCGGCACCGATATTTATTTCCCCGACTATGGCAAGGCGCTTATTTTAAAACCCGGCAATACAGGGCTAACAGTTATCCCGGTTCCGCAAACCGGCAAAACCCTTTGCCAGGAGATATTTACCATAAAAGATGGAAAGTCGCCGGTTAATTTTGAGGTCAAAACAACCTATACCCTTAACCAGGCCGACAGGATAAGGAATAGCCTGGCCACCAACGGTATGGCAGAAACCGAAAAAGACTACCTGGATTACTATGCCAAAACCTACGCCAAAATTGAGTCAAAAGATTCGATAGTGGTTACCGATGATGAGCAAAAAAATGTGCTTACCACCATAGAGAAATACAAGATCAGCGATTTTTTTAAAAAGGATTCTACATCCGGAAAATACAGCGTCTATTTTTATGCTGATTTTATCAAGTCGGAATTCCCATCAGTTACCAACCAAACCAAAACTCCCGTTGATGTAAGTTTCCCTTTTAATGAGGATTATACCATTATGGCGATTATGCCCTCGGGCTGGAATGTAGAGCCTGAGCATCACGATATAAAACGCGATGCTTACCGGTTCGCATCAGATTACAGTGTGGTCGGCGACACGCTATCGCTCAATTACCAGTTTGCATACCTGAAGGAGTACGTACCCGTTGATAAGCTGGACGAGTTTAAAAAAGACATGAAGCAGATGAACGACGGGTATCTTAGCTATGGTATTGATATACCCGCCACTGGCGCAGATAGTTCGAACCCATCGCTTAACCAATGGACGCTTAACCTGGCGCTTTTTATCGTTTTGCTGGCCGGCGTTGCGGGGCTGCTGATTTACCGGAAAGAGACGCCCGGTATTGTATTTGAATACGGAAGTACGTTTGTGCCTATTGGCGGTTGGTTAATTTTAGTTGCCCTTGGGTTGATATTAACACCGGTACTTGGCATCATATCGCTGGCTAACGGCAACTACTTTAATATTAACACCTGGAATAACTTTAGTACTTACAGCTATGGTACTTCATTAAAGGCCCATTGGATATTTGAAATAGCCGGCTATGTAATCATTGTTTGCTTTGCGTTGTTTTGTCTTTTGTTGTTTTTTAAACGGCGCGATATATTACCGCGATATATCATCGGTTATTTTATTTTTTGTTTGCTGTTTCACGTAGTCAACTACATATTTATAGCGCTGGTTACACATTATAAAATTCCTTCAAAATATCCCGAAAATATGGTTCGTTCTGTCATTATAGCGGCCATTTGGGTTTCCTATTTTCTGAAGTCGAGCCGCGTAAAGGAAACATTTATAGTACCGTATCCGTCGTACAACTTTAGGTATGAACCGCCTCCTCAAGCGGTAAATGATACAGCTTTGCCAGATAGTTATTAGGTTTTATAAAAGTGTTTCGTCATATCAGCTTTTCATTCCGCAAGTTTTTGCTTTTTTTTCCCTGCTTTATATTTAAGGGTTCCCGATCTTTCATTTCCTCAAAACGCGATTTAAAACTGAGGTAAAAGGTGGTGCCAACGCCGGGGAAACTTTCAAAGGTTATTTTACCGTTTTGCAGTTCGGTAAACTCCCTGCAGAGCAGCAACCCAAGGCCAACGCCTTTTTCGTTTTTTGTACCGAAGGTGGAACCCACTTTCAGCGAGAAAATATCCTTTTGCTGTTTGTTGGGTATGCCTAAGCCATTGTCTTTAATTAAAATCCTGCAGTCATTGCCGGTAACATCTGCCGATACCGTAATCTCTCCGCCCGGTGCGGTAAACTTAATGGCATTATTGATCAGGTTGCGTACAATAAGTTGCAGCATATCGGCGTCCGCAATAATATTAACGTCTTTTTTAAGCTGATCAACCAGCCGGATGCCTTTTTCTGAGGCGATGCTTTTATGTATCTGCAGCGTGTCCTTTAGCGTTTCCTTTACATTTAAACTGGCCAGGTTTACCGTTAACCCATCCATCTGCGCTTTGCTCCAGAAAAGTAAATTCGTAAGCATTTGCTGCGTGTTTTGGGTTGATGTTAGCAGGTCCCGCTTAATCGATAATTTTTCATTTTCATCAAGTTTATAGTCCGAAAGTATCTCGAGGTAGTTTTGGATCGATGATAACGGTGCGCGCAGATCATGCGCCAGTATGGAGAATAGTTTGTTCTTGGTATCGTTTAAATCCTCCAGTTCGGCAGCCTTTTGTTCTACCAGTTTTTGTTCGGTATGGTAACTTTTCCGGATAGAGGTAGTGACCAGGAAAATAAAAAAAACAAGGCAAATATAAGTGTACCCGGTATCAATGAGGCGACTTTTGCTATCAGTATAAGTGCTTTTGATAAAGCCGGGTTGTAAATATTCGGTAATCAATAAAGTAAAAACAATAATAAGGTTGAGCGAAATCCAGAACCAATACTGCTTTTTGGGGACGATGGAGATGGTCAGGAAATAGGAAAACATAAAAATTAGCAACGTAGGGCCGTTGATTCCTGAATTGTACTTATAGTTCACGATCAGCAACATATTCATCACAATCATGTACACGATGATGAAACTGTTCAAAATCATTTTGAACCGCGAATAGTAATAGCAAAGCGAGGCGATGGCAAAAACAATAGCCATTACAATGGCAAGCTGCGGTATTCCCAGCAGGTAGTTCAAAAAAATATTGGCAAAAGCGGTAAATGCGGAAACAATGCAAATAACATTGAAGATGCGGGCCTCCAGGGAGAAAGCAGGTGGGCGGCCAATACTATCAGCCCATAAAGATCGCATCATTTTCACTTTTTTTAAATACCTGTTTAGTTT
>Ga0206865_1028_pt2 | contig 30463 bp, 28 predicted proteins | sample Alteio_BWOrgCont_39_FD_152628 | JGI IMG/M metagenome (GOLD analysis project Ga0206865, IMG submission 152628) | Enriched cells from forest soil in Barre Woods Harvard Forest LTER site, Petersham, Massachusetts, United States -... | ecosystem: Environmental > Terrestrial > Soil > Temperate forest >...
GCGGAGCCGCCGCGTTTCTCATTGGACGCGCTGCAAGCAGCATCCTCGTGTATTGGGCTTCCACTCGCGACTGGAGATTGGCGAGATTGAGGCAGCCGACGAGAAAGATCGAGCCGGAAAGAGCCATCAATAAAAACAACGGTCGCGACGATTGCTGGCGGATGCCGCCGAGACCGTGTTCGGCGGGAACGATCTCGACGGTATTGCGCAAGAGAGCCGCCTTGGCGACGGGATCGTCGGTCGCCTCGGTCGTGAGCTCGCGATCGGGGCGAAAGACCTGATTCCATTGCGCGGCAACCGCTTGGCGGCGGTCCGCGGGGACGCGAGCCACCAACGACAGCCAGAAAATGCCGGGCTGGTCCAGCCATGATCGATCAAGGTGGACACCGTGTCCGAGCGAATCGAAGGCGACACCGAGATTTCCGGCTTGCGCCTCGAGCGGCAACCAGAAGTCCGGCGCGTAGCCGGTGATCATGCCGGCGAAGCGGCGATCGGCCACACCCACAACCACTGCGGGCACTCCGTTGAGACGGATATGGCGTCCGACCGCCTGCGTCGCTGAACCAAAATAGTTCCGCGCGAAGTCGTAGCGCACCACCGCAGGCCATTCGCTATGGTTCGCGTTCGCATCCGCTGGGACAAAGAGCCTGCCGGCGGCGGGCGGAACACCGAGCACGCCGAAGTAATTCTCGGAGACGAGCTCGTATCTTGCCTGCTGCATATCGTTGGCTGCGAGCTGCAGAATGGCTTCTTCAAAGCCGGTACGGGCCGCCAGCGGCGCATCGTTCGAAGTCCCGGCGCGCAGCCGATGATACGCGTCATAGGAGACCATCCATGCCTCGTCGAAGGGAGTCTTCGCGGCTCGGACCGCTACGACATCTTCCGGATGCTCGATAGGCAATTTGGCGAGGATAATGCTGTGGAGCAACTGAAAAACTGCGAGATTTGCGCCGATTCCAAGTGCAAGAGTGAGCAATACCATGATCGTGAAGCCGGGTGAGCGCTGCAGCCGGCGCAGCGCGTAACGGGCATCATGGATTGCGTGCTCAAACCACAGCCATCCCCACCGCTCTCGCGTCACATCTTCAATCAACGCCACATTCCCAAGCTCCTTCAGAGCTCCGGCACGCGCCTCGCCGGGGCTTTCCCCACTCGCGATCCGGTCTTCGACGGCCATGCGAAGGTGAGATTCGAGCTCTTCGGAGAGTTCCTGCTTCCTGCCGCTCCAAGATTGCAGCTTTGGAAACCAGCGCATCACGCCTGCACTCCATCAGCCTTCATGACGTCGCCGATGCTCGCATCAATTCCAACCATCGCCGGTGATCCAGGGCGGGCTGCTTTTTTCCGAGCGGCGTCAGCTGATAGAGCTTTGCACGCTGCCTGCTTTCAGTCACCTTCCACTCCGACCTCACCCACTTTCACCGCTCCAGGCGGTGCAGCGCTGGATAAAGAAACCCGGTTTCGACCAACAACGCTTCGCTTGATCTGCTTCGAATAATCTGCGCGATGCCATAACCGTGCATCGGTTGTTGTTGGATTGCCCACAGAACCAGCATATCCAACGTTCCCCTGCAGCAGCTCGATTCGATTCTGATACTTTTCGGAGTCTTTCATCGTGGGAGTAGCCATTCTACGTCCATGGCTGAAGGCTGTCTACGCCCTGCGGGGGACAACGCGCCGGGCTTCGTGTTTTGCCTTTCAAGCTGCCGCGGTGGTGGGCAGTGCAGATGTGATTGTGGACCTGGCGGACCGAAGCAACGAGCATGGTGTCTGCCCCACTTAGGGTCTGGCGTGACACATCGAGAGGGAGAGTGGCTCCGGCTCAGGTAGAAGAGCTTCTTCGCTTCCCCGAGATGTCAGTTCATAGAAGACGCGGTCCAGGAGAAGCTCGCCAGGGCATGCAGAAGTCCAACCATTAGACTCGTTTCATGAACAAGGGACGCTGCTTAGGTCTTATCGGTGGGCTTAGCACTGGGGCCGCCGTGCACTATTACGAGAGTTTCCCAATCAAGGCCCATCCACCTAGAACAAGAAGGAGACAATCCATGCGGATGCTAGTTCGAGCGTTGGCTATCCTGCTCATCGCAGGAGGAATCGTCTGGATACTACAAGGCATCAATGTACTGCCGGGAAGCTTCATGAGCGGGCAGATCCAGTGGGCCTACCGCGGCGCCATCGCGACTGTTGCCGGGCTGGTGGTCCTCCTAATCACATTTCGCCGCAAGCGGACTCGGTAACGCTGAGAGGCCGTCGAGACGGGGGACTGGACGAAGCAGAGAGACAGCTTGCCGGGAAGACGGCCAGTTACAAGAGAAATCTACCATCGAAGCGATGTCAATCAGATCCCAATCTGTGGCACCACATGCGATAGGATATCGAGCTTTCGAGCTCACGAGCCTCACTCTCGCCCTCTGCAAGCGGGACGGGGTCGATGCGATCATTCTCGCGGGAACTGACTGACCTCGCATGGCTCTTCAACGATAGAAACATCGAGTTCCCCTATATCGATTGCGCGACGTTGCATTTAATCATTCAAGGCGATGCTCGGCGGAAGGGCTCTGAGTTGGCCTGAGATGCCCTACCTTGGCTAGGCGCTTTCCAGGTAGTCGCGAGCTTACATCGAAAACGCTCGGCCAAGAAGATGTGCGAAGCTACGGCAGTGATCGATCGATAGTTGAGGCGGAAAGAGTGTGCCTGGCCAACTTTTCAAGATCCGTTACAAAAGTGAAGTACACACTTTTTCTCTCTTAACGGCTTCCGCGTGTCACCCTCTTTCGACTTCGCGGTTCGCATGAGTTCTACGCCCAACGTCAAACTTGATCCATTGTTGGCTCGCTCTAAGAGGTGCGGAGCACCGCTGGACATCGGGAATGGATAACGCCAGGTTCTGCGACCGGCGCGGTTGCAACCCCGAGACATTGTCGAGTTTTTTGCGAGCTAATTGAACCAATCCAACTTGCAATCTCGCGGCGAGTGCTACGGGCCTGCGTTCGACGACGGGTCATTGATCCAGGCTTTGCGTTCCACAATCGCACGCTCCAGCGCATCCCTCACCGTTATCTGCAGAAAATCCTTGATGTGATTGGCATTCACTTCCGTTTCGCCCTGATGATTCCCTATGGCTGCCAGCTCTTCATTGCTGAATTCCCAGCTGCAATCGACTTTCATAAAGCCTCTTCCGCACAATCTTGACGACTGTCAAGATGACTGAAAATCGATTGCGGGTTGCATGCCCACGACTCAACTCCCCCGGCTTGTAAACCCAAACCATGGAGGCAACATGGCTCAAGCCCAAGGGCTCATGCGAACGATCGCGGCCGTTCAGGCAGCTCGCCTTCGAAAGCAGGCCAAGCGTAACCACAACCTACGCGGCAGCTGCATCGGATGCGGCGTGCGTGACAAGTGCGATCAGGCTCTGCCTTGAAAATCCTCATCTGGGTCTAAGAATTCGCCACGATCAAATGCGCCATTCTCACGCTTGCTTTCGCGGGTCCGCAACAGATCCGCATGCTTTGGAGCAAAGACATATTCTTCCAGGAACCGGATCCGATGAGGTGGCCAGCGACGAGTGATCAAAAGGCTCCGGTGTTCTTTGCAGAACTTCTGCAGGGCCCCAAACTCTATTGAATATATTGGTTTGCCCGAACGCGTTTGTTCACGCTTTGCCTGCAGAAGACCCTGCTCGATCCAACTCATGACTTTGCTGTATCGCACGCCAAAATGTGAGCAGAGCTGGCGCAAGCTAAGTAAATCTTTGCCGCAGTGGGTGAAGCCCCGGCGATGGATCAGGTTGTACAGGGTCTTGGCTTCACAATGGAAGCGCTGGGACGCGGCCCGTACGCCGTGGTCTGAGACATATTCGATGATCGACTCAACAGTAGTCGGATCGAACGTTCGCCTAAAGCCGGACCCAGGTCTCTCGACGCCGTGTTTTTTCAAGAACCGCCAGCAGGCAGCTTGGTCATAACCGGTCAGAGCTATCAGCTCTTCGCATAGCCGGACCGGATGTTGCGTTTTCTGCGCAATGTTCACCGCCTCCACAGGCCACAGGTATTTTCTCGGTTTTTTAGGAGGCACTTCATCTCTTGTGCTCATACCGCACCTCAGTCTTCCATATTCACAAAACACCGCAGAAATGAAGAGACAGATAAGCATTTTTCTGTAACTTTTTGGGCCAACGTGCCCATTTAGGTGCAGGTCTTCGGAGATTTGTGGCATTAGATAAAGGAAAGATTCGTAATGACTCGGGCTGACAGCGCTCGTCCAATTGGGTTACAATCGCGCCATTCATTTTCGCGAACGCCAGCGCCTTGCTGTTGATCGAACGACTGAATGCTTCGCACATAAAGCAAGAACCTTCCCCTCCCGCCTCAGGCTGCTTGTTTTCACCATCTGCGATTGTCAGGACCGATGGCATGCGTCACGATGCATCAACCCGAATGCTGCCTCTATTAAAAGAAGCGTGTCGAGATGGACGATTTTTGACACCCCCACCGCAATTTTTTTCTTGTTTTGTGTTGGGCTCATGAAGAGGCGTGAACTCCATCTGATCGATGCGAACGGCGATCCAGTGTCGTCCGCTATTCGCTCTGCCGTCGAGGCTACATTCGACTACTCGGTGGCCGAACACCCCGAGATCGACCGTGCCATTTTGGCGAACATGGCTGAACAGGTCGCGGTGAGCATGGAGGAGAATAAGGAGTCCATTGCTTCTGTTCGCCGTTACGCTTATGCTGCCATGCGAGGCAAGGTTCGCGATTGGCTAAGGACCAAGGAAGCAACGGAACTTGCTGTTGGACTTGGCCCGGAACTTGATAAGTGTGCGCGCGCGAGTTATTCGTTCCAGGGCGAAGTCGATCGTAAGATTCTGTTCGAGCAAATGCGTTCAAGGTTAAGTGAGCGCGACCGCCAGATTCTTCTCTTGTTACAGTCACATGCGGGTCCGGCTGACATCGCAACGGAGTTGGAGATAAATTATCAAGCAGCAGCCAAGGCAAAAGAGCGTGTGCTTCAGCGCCTCGCAGAATGCGTCCATGCTGCGAGAAAGGAAAAGCCTCGGCGGTACGCCCGTGTGAAGGACCTGACAAAAGAATGGATCTGATCAAAGAATTCTTTTTAGAGGCGTTTCCGAATCCGGAGCGCGTCGATTGCCCCCCTGAAGAGACTCTGGTGGCTCTTGCCGAAGAACGGCTTCTGCCCGGCGACCCCACGCTCCTCCACGTTGCTTCCTGCTCTGAGTGTTATGCCGAATATCGAGGTTACTGCCTGGAGTTTCAGAAGAAACTCAAGGACGGTTTTGAAATCGGGAAGAAAGAACCTTCGATGAAATGGTCGAGCATCGCTGCCGATCTCCGTACTGAGGCCCCAACCAGGCCGAAGCTGTTGCAAGGCTTCCGGTTATGGTTCACGGCATTCAGGCGCCGATATTCGCGCTGATGAAGTGACGAACGGCCGCTTCCGAGTGACGTTTTGCAACCCCTTTGCTTTTAGCGAGATATTGCTTTTCTGGGGGCTCGGTGGATGTCGCTCCACAAATTTTCTTGTTCATGTGGATGAGACAGCCTTTACGCTCTTGGTAAGCGCGCCTCTGCGCTTTCAGGAGAGTCTATGAAAAGAATCGCCCTTTTAGCAGCCATTGCTTCCCTGGCCACAGTATCTGCTTCAGCATCAGTGCATGGTGGCTCGAATCCTCCCCCACCACGAAGCATTATTTCGGATAAAAGTATTGCTTTACCACAAACCATACACGGCGGCTCGAATCCCCATCCGCCCGCACATTTCACAGCGATATAGGAAGACGGCGGGCAGTCTCCGAAGCAGACGACCTTACTGTGTAAATGTCCTTCAGGGGTCGGAATAGGAGAGAATAGAAGCCGCAGAGCGGCATGAATGTAACCACTTTCGAAAACGTGCTGTGGGCATTAGGCTTTCTCGTGAATGCCTGCTTGTTGCTTGTTCTCGTTGTCAAACAACGCTGGAGGGAGTTTCCGTTTTTTACGACATGGATAGCCTTTCAGGTCCTGCTGACGATTGCACTGTTTACCATATACCGGCAGGGATCTGCAAAACTCTACAGCGAAGTTTATTGGTCAACTGGCATTCTCGATTTTTTGCTGCAGATTTGCGTTGTGATCGAGATAGCGCGAATTGTCCTCCGTTCCAGGGGCTCCTGGATTCACGATTCCCGCAAGCGCTTTATCTTCTTAGCGGTGCTGGGTACCCTGTTCGCAGCGGCCGCCACTTTCATCATGCATCCTTCGGCCCACACCTCCATCGAGGTGTGGGAAATGCGCGCGGATCTCTTTACCAGCCTGATGTTCTGCGAAGTATTTCTCGCCATGATGGGATCCGCGAACCGTCTTCGTCTTCAGTGGAACACGCACGTGATGGGTCTGGGTGAGGGTTTGCTTGCCTGGGGCAGCATCGCGGTGATCATCGATGCATCGCACTCGTTTCTCGGCAGATATCGCTGGTATGCGCTTCTGGAAGACTTGCGAAGCATTGTCTGGATTGGTGCTGGCATGTATTGGATCATTGTGTTTTGGCGGCCGCAAAAAGAAAAGCCTCCATTATCTCCAGAAATGCAGAAGTATCTCGTTGACCTTCATAGCGGCGTTCAGTACCATCGTTCCGAAGTTGAGGAGAGTGCATCGCGCCTCCGAAGATAAACCAATGCTGCCCCCACTGGTCCTTTGCATAGTCACGCTGGTTGTCCTCGGACGGATTTACTATCAGCACCGCCTTGCTCGCCGGCTGGATCAGTGCGCCTGGAATGATCTGTGCAGGAAAATAGAAGAGATTCCCCTCCGTGCTCTGGCGCAGGTCGGGCAGGAATATTTGAATCCTCGCCCACATCAGATCGCTATCGAACCCTGGGATATCTGGATTGGCCTGGGGGGACTTGAAGGGATTCGCCGGATGCGGCGAAACGCGCGGGTGTTGATTGCGCTTGCCGCATACGCCGAACGCTGGAATTTCACAGAGAGCGTCATTGTAAGAGAGCGCATGCGACGGGATGCTCTGCATCTTCAGATAGCCACCTTGCAGATTTCCGCCCGTCTTTTTCTTGGAATCGGCCGGATACGATTCGCCTTTTACCTACAGGAATCGGCGGCGTCCTATCACCTGATGACCAAACGGCTGCTGGCGCTATATCAGACGAGCAATTCTGCTCTGTATCTTCAACTGGCCAGCGCATTGGGTGAAGGCTCCGCATAGCGCGAGTCTGCTTTCTTCCCTTCTCAGCTGACTCAGGTTCTGAATTCATTCGGCCCTTAGCGCCTTCACGGGCTCGGTTAGTGATGCGCGCAGCGCCGGGATGATGCATGCCAGGAGAGCAGCCAGAACCAGAATGCAACCGGCCAGAATAGAAGTTTTGGGATCGAGCGCTGTAAGCACCCCCCAATGCGAACCGAGCCTGTGGAGAGCGTAGTTCAGCCCTAACCCCAAAAGGAGCCCGGCCCCCACGCTTACTCCTGATCGCAGAAGAACATCTACGAGGATATGGCGCCGCTGTGCTCCAAGGGCCAGCCGCACCCCAAACTCCGCGACGCGTAGAGTTACGCCATAGGACACCACGCTGTACAGTCCCACACCTCCCAGGACCAAAGCGAGGGTCGAAAAGATGCTCGAGAGTACGGCAACCAAATGGGCGCGGGCCCATTCCGGCTGCTGTTGGATTCGCTCACTCATGGAAACAACCGGAGACGAGATCTGTTGCCCGGGATTGAGACCCGCAACCTGCCGGCGTACGGCCGTCTCGAGCCTCATCGGGTCCTCTTGGGAACGAACGAATATCTGCACCCAGTCGATCATGTAGAGGGAATAGGGAAAGTAGATTTCCGGTTTAACGGGATCATCGAGTCCATTGTTGCGGGCATCGCCAACAACGCCGATGATCGGTGTCCAGTCATTGCTGCCGGCAACGGCGATCACTCCGGGAGGGTGATCCCTGAGCTCTGGTACGCGCACCCTGTGCCCGAGTGCATCTCCGTTTGGGAAATAACGTTTCGCGAAGGCTTCGTTCACAACGGCAAGCCGTGCTCCGCGGCTGGTTTCTGTCTCGTCCCACAACCTTCCCTGAAGAAGTGAAATTCCCAATGCGTGAAAGTACTCTGAATCAGCAAAGTTCACATTGAACGTTTGAGAACCCGATGTTTGGCCGGCGACTTCCCCATGGAAGTCCCAGTCGCTGTAAGGGGGACCGATGACGCCAAGCGATGCCGAGGAAACGCCCGGCGTTTGCGCGACACGATCCCGCACCTGGCGGAGATAATTGGAGCGCGCTTCCCACGTGGCGTAGCTCGAAGTATGAACGGGTATCGAAAAGTCCGCTAAGTGGCTGGGATCATAGCCAAGGTCCGTATCGAGCAGAGTTCGAAAATTCTCCACGGTCTCGATGGCCACAGAAAGCAGCAACATCGCAAGGGCAACTTGTCCGGCAATCAGGGCAAAATACAACCGCTTCCCTGTAACACTGCCGGCAACCTTTCGGGAACTCGTCTGTAAAACCTCGCGGATATCCGGCTTTGCCAGCTGTAATGCTGGAATTATTCCGAACATGCCGCTGGTGGCAACGGCAAGACAGCCGCTGAAGAGAAGGACAGGAACATTGACCGGGATATCAAGGCCGTTTGGAAAGAGCTGCCAGGGAAGCAACGTCGTGGCATATTTTGTGGCCTGGTAGGAAAAAGTAACTCCCAGCGCCGCACCCAGAAGACCAAGAAGGAAACTCTCTGTGAGCAGCTGTCGCACGATACGTTGGGAACTCGCGCCTACGGCCGCTCTCACCGCAATCTCCTGCTGCCGCGCCGCGGCGCGCGCCAGGAGAAGGATGGAAACATTTAGGCAGCCGATCACCAGCAGCAGCAAGACGCCGCCAAACACCATGTAGATGGCTCTGCCCAGAGAACGCTGAAAGCGTTCCCCGATGCTGTGGACTTCGACACTCGTTTGTTCCAGCAGCGGATGTTCGCGCAACATCTCTTGAAAGATCGGCTGAACTTCCCCCGCGGCCTGCGCTTTGGTGTAGCCAGGTTTAACGCGCAGCACCGTCATGTAACTGGGAACGGACGCGTCTGTAGTATCGAGCGGGACATAGAGATCCGTGTCCCACCAGGTGAAGCTGCGCGGCATGACCCCAAGGATGATATAGCTGCGGCCGCCGAGCCGCACTGCCTGCCCGACAATGGCCGGGTTGCCGTTGAACCGCCGCTTCCAGTACTGATAGCTCAGAACCGCTACCGGCTCCGGAGCGCGTTCTGGCGGATCGTCGGAAGGCAGGAAGGTCCGTCCCAGCATCGCCGGCACGCCGAAAAAAGGAAAGGCATTTCCGGAAAGAAAGACGACATCGGTATCCAGCGGGATGTCGAAGGTAGTGTCGGCCAGATTCTGCTCATCCATTTCGACAACGTCCTCAATCGAACGAGCCGCGCGGAGCTGGCCTATTTGTTCCCGGTAGATATGCGGGGTTTCTTCGATGTCCAGCTTGTCACGAAAGTTGAATTCGATGATCCGCTCAGCATCTCGATAGGGAAAGGGATGGAGCAGTACGCGATGAAGCACACTGAAAACCGTGACGCTGGCCGCTACCCCAAGCGTCAGGGAAAAAATCGCCGGAACGGAAAATCCCGGGTGCTTCCACAGTTGTCGCAGACCAAAGCGAATGTCCTGGAGGGGGATCGACACGACGCCTCAGCTCGGAAATAAAATGCACCGCACGACTTCGCGTACCTAAATATAGCCGATCCAGGCAGAGCAACTGTTACCGTCGGCGTGCGTGACCTCCGGTTATGCCTCCGGCCGGCGAGTGGGCTCAAGCGTTTGTTGGTCAAAATCCCGCAATTGCTTCATCCAGGATTCGAGTCTTGTCTGGCAGCGGGAACAAATGGCAAGATGCCGGGGACGGTCATGAAGGAAAAGGCTCCGCATATCCAGTCCGAACCGTCTGATTTCGTCCTCTGAGTAACAGATCAACTCCTGTTCGCGGAGGGAGGGAGGGCCGTCCCCCCGCAGCAGTTGCTCATTTCTCCATGCAAGCATATCCGGGAATTCAATCCGGCGCCCCGGCGCCTCGAGCCATTCGCTGTCATCGCTGACCCACAGGTCCTCCATGCGCGGGCTAGCATTGAGCGCCAGATAGCGGATCACGGCTTCCCGATTCTGAAAAGTCCTTCTCTGGTCCCCCAGACCAGCGAGGGCAATCGCGCCTAGCTGCATCAGTTCCTCGTCATCATAGAGGTCCGCATGCTCGCGGAACTCACGCACCTCCTCTCGGGCGGCTTCAGCGAATTCCGATTCCCTGTCGGCCTTGGCTGCTATCTCGGAGGTCAGCGCCGGCAATTCGATCACCGTTCCCGGCGGGCTTTGCCACGCCGGATGATTGACGGTGAACAAGCTGGGATCGAAGACTTCGAGCAGCGACTCTTTTCTGTCTTCCGGTGTGCGAAAGCGGTTCAGCATATCCAAAAACCAGCCAGGACTCGACTTCGGGATCGAACGGATCGCCTCTTTATATGCCTCCTCCCGCCAGGCGTCGAAGCATTCCATCAGGGTGCTGGGGAGCATGTATTGGTTCAGTTCCTCAATCATTTTCTGGACATCTGTGTTCCGGTTTTCCATAGGCGGTTCTCTTCTGTTGAGTGTTGTCCTATGGAACCCACTTTCTGTCAAATGGACCCCGGAATCCGGGCTATTTCGGGTCGAATGCGCGCAGGATCCGGCTATTTCTGCGAAACTCAACCGGCCAGTCAGCTCGTTGACCTGCGGCACGCCGAAGTGCTTAACGCACTTGCTGGCTAAAAGGCCGGCAATACCCTTCGGGGCAAGCTGGCGATAAAGGACGATCGCGCTTGGTCGCGCCGATGTCATCTCCTTGGTGATCTCTTCGAAGTGTCCCTCTACCGGTTCTCTGCGCGTCCTGTTTAACTCGTTTAATCAGTGCCCGCAGCTCCTATTTGGCTATCAGAAGGAAGAGATAGTTAATGCTGTACTGCCCGCGATTGCGCGGGAGACCACGAATATAAAAAGGTCGCCACGCAGCCTGGACGCGTGGGGATGCAAATTAAGTGATGGGTTAGAGAAGAGCTCCACCGCCACTACCTGTTTCTTGCAACGAGCAGGTAGTGACGGTGGGTGCTGGTTAGAGTCCTCCGCCAGTAGAAGACTTATTGTTGAGTTGCGGGCGAATCGCTCGGAGCGGCTGCTGTCTTGTGGTGCCTCCTCGCTGGAGCATTGCGGGACTGCCCTTGCACCTGGGTCTCGTCGACGGCGATGACCTCCTCCGGAACCTTAGCGCCAGGCGGCACCCTATATATCCTGATCTTCCTGCTCTTTTCGGACCCGGTCTTCACCTGGAAGCGAGAAGGATCGATCTGCTGGCCGCCTTCGCCTTCGGTGAAGTAATATTTCACGTTCACCGCTCGCTGGCCCGCCAGCTGCGTCATTTTGACCGTCTCTTCGTCCTCCGCGAAACCGACGATCACAAATGTATTGTTCGGTTCCTTTTGAATGAGCAGGGCCACCTGGTCCAGAGTCGCCTTGCATTCGTTGTCGACGCGGCCAGGCTTGGTCGAATTATTAAAACTGCACTCTCCCACATTCGTAGTTTCCTGCACCACCTCGGGTGGAGGCAGAGGAGCAACGTTGACTGCGGCTTCGCAGGTGGCGGTCAAGCCATGAACGTTGGTCACCGTCGCCGTCGTAGTGATCGAACTTCCGGCGGGGGCACCGGTAGTATCCAGCGTCGCACTGGTGCCCGTGCCGCTGATGCGTCCGGCCGTGGCCGCAAACGCATAAGTCAACTGGGTTCCGTCTGGACTTTGCGCTGAAACCGTTACCGTCGACGATTCGCCGGCCTTCACTGTGGTTGGGCTGGCGGAGCAGCTCGCTGTTGGCGGTAGCGGCTGCTTTACCGTAAAGCTGGCGCTGCAGCTCGCCGGGTTGTTGTTCCTCTGCCTCTCATCGGTGGCCGTTACCGAAACGGTATAGCTTCCTGGCGACAAGCCGGCGGTGGCTACGCTGGCGGTTTCGGTGGTGCCGGTTACGTGGCCGCCGGTGCTTGTCCAGGTATAAGTAATTGGGCGTTTGGGGTTGAAATTCTGCGTCGTGACCGTGGCCGATACCGGGTCGCCCGCCATGATCTCGGTCGGAGAGACCGAGCAGCTTGCCGTCGGCGTGGGCGGAGGTGTTCCGCCGAATGTGAAGACAAGCCCGCCGAGATAGCGGAAATTATTTTGGTAGTTCGGATAGCCACCCCAGTGGTCGACCGAGAAGCGGGTCAAGAGATAATCCACCTGAACCGGCCGGAGCGAAAAATTCCTGTTAATTTTGAAATCAATGCCTCCGCCGGCTGCCATGGCGAACCCATTGTTATTGCCCGAACCGGAACCCAAACCTAAGGCATTCGTAATCGTGGCATATGTGTCGGTATGCGCGGCGCCAAACAGCACTTCACCGAATGGCTGTATCTTTCCAGTATGTTTCTTAATCTGGGGTCCAAACATGTAAGTGAACATGTTTCCCCGCGTGGAGTCGGTGTAGTCCAGGTTGTTCCGAAGCTGGTTACTCAGCCCGCTGCCCTTGGCATATCCCATGAAGTCGGCCTTGACGCCGAAATAATTTCCGAAGTTGACGTTAAACTGGCCGCCTCCACCGAATACATTGAAACCGGTGACGAGTGGCGCCACGTCGGGATGGACGTTGACAAAGGAAAAGCCAACCGGGATTTCCACTTTTGGAACGTCTGGAACGTTCTGCGCTGATGCGCATACTCCGATTAGTAGGCCAGCCGACAGTAGGACATATTTCAACATAGTGATACCCTCCATTGCTTTTCATTGCTATAAGGAACCGCTTACTGGCTCACAAACGGTGTATTTGTTAGTAGGAATTTGCCGCCGCTGACGTCCAGAATCTGGAACTTCCCTCTGCCAAGCAGGGCTTGAAGCCGCAACAATTCATCCGACTTTGCAACCAGATAATAACGTTGTGGCTCAGACCATAGTGTTTTTAACTTGCCATCATTGATGAAAACATCTGGTACGCCGGGTGCGTTAGCACCATATTCAAAGTTGTTCCAATGGCCGTTCAATAATAATTCCACGCGACCTGTATAGAACGCGATAGACGAAAACGTGTAGTAATGGTGATCAACGATGATCTGGCCGGGCGAGTTGTGTAAGATCACGCTCGCCATGTCACGAGAGGAAAGCAGCGGATCGAACTTGACCAACGCTAACCGCGCACCTTGGAAAAAGACGACCATCATGAGCGCTACGGAAAGATATGCGTGTGCTTCTTTAGCTTTTATCGTCCCGATCGTGCCAAGCAGAAATGCGAGAGCTGCTATCACTAAGGGTGGGCGCAGATAGGCGAACGAGTTCAGGGTAAGATCTTCCATATGGCCTAGAGATAGCGAGTAGAGGTCTGGATGACTGGTGAGCGCTACCGATATGTCGCCTGGTGTTGATAGTTTCCGTGTGGCGACCAGTATCGCGACACAAGCCAGAAACGCCACACCCGAAAGGATCCCAAGCATGCGTGTGCCCCATCGGGTCCAGGCTCCATCTGCAGCCATTGCCGAGCCGATCATCAGAGCCAGCGCCGGATAGCACGGCATAGAGTAATACTCCTGCGTAGTCGAGAATGTAAAAAAGATCAGAACAACACCGGTCCAGCAGAGTGCCAGGAGACGGGCACGTCCGGCCCGGTCAACCGGACGAAAGGACAGTTTGGTGATGGCAGGAATGTAGACGCTCCATGGAAATAGCCAAATCAGGTGAAAAAGCCAAAACCATATGCGCGGAACTGTGTTGTAGTCTCGGGGATATCGCAGGTTGAGGAAACGCAACAGTTGCTCGTTAATAAGATAAAACCACAGAAAGCCATGGTATTGACCTGGCATACTTCTCAACGTCCATGCGAAGTAGGGCGGATTGCGTAGCATCGCCAGAATGTGCCATGGAGCGGCTATTAACAGAGCTAGAGACGTTCCGGTAAATGGATGGAGGCGCTTCCATATTTCCCTGGAACAGAGTCTTCGCGTGGCCAGCAGAAACAATAGTGCAGAGGCTGTCGGAAAGACGATCCCAATTAAACTCTTCAACAATAAGCCGACGCCCAGACTCGCTGCGAAGACATATGCCCATAAACGCGGACGCCTTTCTTCCTGATCAAAGATTCGAAGAAAGGACCACATCGCTACTGTGATCGTTAAGGTAAGCATGACATCTGGGATCAGGATGCGGGTAAATATCCACAGACCGATGCAGGTGGCAATTACGAGCCCGGCGTAGAAGCCAGCTTTCTTGCCAAATGCCCACTTCCCAAACACAGCAGTCAGCCAGGACAATCCGATTGAAGAAAACGCTATTGGCACTCGCGCCGCCCAGTCATGGACGCCAAACACTCTATACGAAATGGCCATCAGCCAATAAACCAGCGGTGATTTCTCAAAGTAGACTACGCGATCAATTCGCGCTGTAACCCAATCGCCAGAGTTCAACATATTCCGTGCGATTTGCGCCTGCACTGCATCAACATCGTCCATTAGCGACGGCGGGGAAACGATACTCGTTAGATAAATGCAGGAAGCTACCAGCAGAACGGCAACTAAAGAAATGGCCCAACGTTCCTCTACCTTTTCATTGAACAACCTGTTTGCTCCTGGTAATGGTGTGATTGAGTTTAAAAACTGTAGTGCACCCGTTCAGCTTTTCTATTCAGGTGAATTGCACTGTACACAAGACAGACCGGCACGCCCACACTTCCGCTTGACCAAAGAGGCATTGTCCGAGATAACCCCTCGCCAACTCTAGTTCCGGCCCTCACGTCGCTGGGCAACCACAACACCACGAGGTGTCGAAAGCATGACCGCAGATATAAGGCCCTCCGCTTCTAGCCTAAGAGCAGCTTCTCTCACAATTCTGAAGTGTGAACTGGCATCATGAATGACCAGCAGACCGCGAGGGTTTAATCGCGGCAGGAGGCGCCGGATCTCTGCCTCCCGATTTGCTAAGTGGCTGTCGCTATAGAGCAAGTCAATGGTTCCTTCAATGTTTGTTTCCAGACTCGACTCTAGGCGAGACTCGATCCACGGAGCTAACCCGGAATCGTGAAATCGCTCTTCAGCTCTTGCGCGGATCGCTGGGTCAAACTCGACTGTGATGACCTTGCCGAATCCGTTTTCCTTGATCCCTTCTGCGAGCTTCATCGTGCCATGGCCGAGAAACGTCCCTGTCTCAACGACCAGCTTAGGCTTGATCGTTGTAACTAATGCTTTTAAGAACTCTAATACCTCGACTTCTGTCGTTTGCGAGTCCAGCATGCTCCATAGCTCTGGTTGCGGACATTCGGGAGTCGGGCGCGAGTACTCAGGTTGAGAGAACTGCTCATTACGGGCGACGCACTCCAAGATCCGCAGCCCTTCATACTTATTAAGAAATGTCGGTACAACCCTGACAACCAGAAGGCCCCCAGTTAGCAACAGAGGGAGCGACAACACCACCGAGCGAACCATTTGTGACTCGCTATGGTCGAGCAAAAGTGTGACCGCAATCTGCGCGCTTCCCAGGAAGATCATCCACTCGGCAAACAACAGCCCAACTGGACGCTGAAACTGAATTTGTTTCCGTCCTTCTGCCCAGAACACTGGCCAGGTCACCACGCAGAGAGCGATGGCGAGAACAGTTGGCGGTAGCACGCCAAATGCGACAACATGAGAATAAACGCTGATGCCGAACGACACCGCAAGGGACGCGTTGATTGAAGGGGGCAACAAGTCAAGCATCGCAAGCAAGGGAAGACGGGAAAGATCACTGATAGAAATCCGTCTGCGTCGGAGGTCCGCCCTAAGAGTAGCGACAAAGGCGGCGACTGCGAGGAGAATAATTGGCGGGTACAGTGAAAAGATCATAGGTTGTAAGGCTCATCTACAACGGCAACGTGAATCGGCAACAGGACACAGGCGGGCGTCCGCAGAAGGGTGGAGTTCGGTAGCGCCTTTCGTTGTCGTGTGATGACGATCGGACGCACTCGTCGTATTCTAAGAAGACGATCTCTGTTTACAAGGTGAACGTCCGAATGGCCCGCTTCGGCGCAGGTCAAGCTCCAATCGTGTCCAATAAATACCTGATCAGCGGAAGAAATGCGGACGAAGAGACCGCGAAGAGCCAACTGCGATGATGTCACTACACGCCCTAAGGAAAGCATTGTTCACTTCCAAGGAGGAGTGCATCTAGCAAAATCTACCCTAACGCTTTACAAATATTTCGCAGGAAGGCCCACGTACGATATGTCTCCGCACACAGAAACCGTAGGTTTCCTCGTCGGACCATTGGGCTGCATGGGGATTGAAGTCCAATAGGTACAGGAGTCTAACGCAGTCGTATCGTGATTTTTCCAAAGTAAAATCGCCAGATGGCCGCCTCAATTAGGTCGAGATGCGAGCTTGCAAGCAGCTTCAGATGCAATCTGGTTCCCACACTCAGCGCACAGTGGGATAGACCACGACGGCAATCGACCGGCACAGGCCGCCATCTTTTCCGCAGCTTACCCGAGATTGCAATAAAAAAATCTCAGATTTCGAAGGTAGATTTTCTCAAGTATCTACTCTTTAGAGGCAAATGGAGCAACGCAAGATCAAATGGCGCGATCCCGGAGCGCCGACCGAGGTTGACCAGCTCTTGGCCAGCCGTTATAGCCAGCTATTGAAATGGGGCTTGGTACTGACGCGCGGCGATGCGGACAAGGCACAGGATATCGTTCAAGAGTTCTGTCTGTACTTCGCCCTGACCAAGCCTGATCTGAGCGCTGTGGCCAATTTAGACGGCTATCTTTATACATGCCTCCGCCATATTTTCCTGTCTGGCCTTGCCCGTTCTTCTCGGGAGGCATTGCATTTCGTCAGCGTGGCCGAATTCGACTCCGTTGATTTCGCCCTAGCGGCCTATCGGTCAGGCGATCCGCTGCAAATGCAAAATGATCTCCGCCGCATCTGTGGTTATGCAGTTTGGCGAAAAGCGTCATCCAAGAGCGCCAGCTACTTCGTTCTCCATTTCTTTCACGGTTACTCTCGCCGCGAGATCGCAGAGCTGGCTTGCCTGCCGATTTCCGCGATCTACAATAAGCTAAAAGCCGCTCGCGGCGAAGTAAAGTCTTATCTTGAAAGTCCAGGCAAGCTTCGCATTGTGAATCGCGATCTTCCGCCGCCACCAGCTCTCTCATGGGTTCTGTTATCGTCTGCCGAGATCTTCAACGAACTGCGTCAAGCCATATTGCGCTCGCGGACTTCCGATTGCCTTCCTGAGGAGGACCTCCTCGCGCACTACCGCTCTTCGATGTCAACACCGATCTCCTGTTCACTGCTCGCACATCTCGTGAGCTGTGAAAGGTGTCTGGCCATTGTGGATCGCCATTTCCGCCGACCCACCTTGAGTGACCGTGAACCTCTGGACGGTTTCGGCTCCTCTTCCGGAATCAGCAACGGCATCGCGGCCGAGGCTAGCGCTATGGCCAATAAGGCGATGATGCGTTCCGTTCATAAACGTTGGGCCAGAGTCCATGATCATCGCCCGAAGACTTTATCAATTGCCGTTAACGGGCAAATCATCGCTTTTCACGATGTACAAGGGGAGCATAGTTCGCTATCCGCACGAATTCAGAACCTGGAAAAAGCACAATTCATCGAAGTATTCAGCGAACAGGATGTGCGCCTCGCCCTTCTATCAATTGGCGAACTTCCGCCGCAAAGTCCGTTTGTAAGAAATCAGCGGGTCCCTCTCAGTGACGCACGCTGGTTGGAATTGATCCTTACCTTCGACGGCCTGGGTCTGAATAGTGAAGTCGTGTATTTCGATCCAGCCTTGGCTATCGAGTCTGCCGCAGAGGACACCGAAGAGTCTTCCCTGATATCGGAGCCCAGGTTTGACACGCGACTCCAAGCGTCCGGCGTTCTGCTTTGGTCCCGGGCTTTATATGCTGCTTTCGTTCGCAATATCAGCGCGCTGGTTCCATCTTCCGCGGTAGCCTGGGCGCTCACGCTCACGATTCTCATCGGTGCTGCAGGCTACGTGGCCTACCGTCATGCAATTGCGCCGGTGAATGCTAAGAAACTTCTTGGCGAATCGGTCAAGATCGAGACCGCTAATCTTCAGGGAGAGACCGAGCATCAAGTCTTGCGGATTGAAGAGGTTTCTGCAGACGGGAAGGTTCTGCAACAAGGAACTGTTGACCTCTGGAAAGATGGCAACGGCAGCAGATATGTTCGCCGTTTCTACGATTCCCAGAATCGTTTGATTGCGGCAAAGTGGCGGAATAAGAACGGTGAAGCCAGCGCACGCCGGAAGGAAAGGGATAAAGACCCATTGAATCCCAATGAGCTACTCCCAATGAGTGAATTCTGGGATCAGGATCTTTCGGCTCGCGCCTTCAGCACATTACAAGGCAAGGAAGTGCAGGCTCATGCTATCGATGGTGGTTATGAACTGACCACTCTAGGTCCCACTGAAGATCGCCCGCAGCTGATATCGGCAACGCTTGTGCTAGAACGGCACCTCCTACCCATCCGTGAAGTCATGCGTGTTCGCGTTGGTGACCAGATACACGAGCTTCGTTTTGTTCAAACAAGCTATGAGCGCAAACCGTCTTCATCAGTTCCAGACACGATCTTCGATCCCCATGATCAGCATTTGCGACCGTTTGAAGATCAAGGGAACCCTGCAAAACTCCAGCACTATCTTCCGAGTGCGATTGGGACCAACGTGCAGTTGGCGGAACTGCAGATCGGTGTGCTGTATCAGTTAAATACGCTGGGCGCGGATACGGGCGAGCCTATCGAAGTCATCGCAACACCAGATGGTCGCATTCGCGTCTCAGGCACGGTTGCTGACGACGCACTCAGGCGGGAAATCGTCTCTCACCTGCAAGTGCTGAGTGACCATCAACTTCTTGATCTCACGCTAACATCTCCGCGTGATGTACAGGTGCGGGCTCCTGATCTTCACGCGGCACCTGCTGAGAACACGAGTGTCTACGATGTAAATCAGGCTAAGTCTTTGGCGGATGCGCCGTTAAGAAAATACCTTCAAGGGAAGGGTCTAATCGACGAGCGATTGGATTCTGCTGCGGGGCAGTTTTCAAATGATGCGCTGCAACATGCCCAACGTGCACTTCAACACGGATATGCCTTAGACCGCCTTGGAAACGTTCTTTCTGTTGCCGACCTCAGATCAATCAGCATTTCTTCTCGGCACCAATGGACGGAGATGGTGCATAAGCATGCTTCAGACCTGGAAGAGCAACTCCGCGCTCTTCGAGGACAAATGGCCGCGATCTTACCAGCTGGTGAAGAGTTGCCGAATGCGGGTGATGGGTTCCCGCGAATTGAAGACCCCGTAGAGTTCGAGCGAGCGGCTAATGAGCTTTTGCATCACACTCAGGAGCTGAACCGATACATTGGCAGCGTCTTCACCTCTAACCCATCAGGCGAAAGACAGTCCGGTCAAGATTCGCTCTTGATCAAGACCATGAATGCGATTCCCTTGCGACAGGCCGAGGAATTAGCCCACTTTGCCCTCCAGTTGAACACATCTGCTGGAGCTGGAGTTGTGAATCGACAAAACAAGAAAGACGGTCCGAAGGTCCCCCACCAGTAATAGTGAATAGAAAATGCGTAGGTATTGACAAGTTGAGTTTCATCCCAAGGTCCCTCCTGTTCCTGCTCCTGTCTTATACGGTTCCGGGCCTGGCACAGGTGAGTAGTGCCACTCTTCTGGGTGTTGTGCAGGATTCCTCGAAGGCCAGCATTCCGGATGCGAAAGTAAAACTCATCAACACCCAAACAGGGTCGGAGAATGACTCCGTAACGAACAGAGAAGGCGGATTCCTGCTACCCGGTGTCATTCCTGGCGTCTACACGTTGCAAATTGAGCGAGGCGGTTTCGCCACGACGCAGGTCAATGGGATCACTCTGAACGTCGGCGATACCAAAACTCTTTTAATTCGCATGAAGGTCGGCTCTATCACGGAATCAGTGCATGTCGATGCTAGTGGCCTCACCCTGAACACCACTGACGCATCTGTCAGTACAGTCGTAGACCGCAAATTCGTCGGAACGGTTCCTTTGAATGGAAGAAGCTTTCAGGACTTGATTTCGATGACTCCTGGCATTGTCACCCAAAACCCGCAGGCAGCGAGCCAGCTCGGCAATACACAAGGCGAATTCAGCGTCAACGGGCAGCAGCCATTATCCAACTCATTTTTCGTGGACGGGGTTTCCGCGAATGTCGATTCCGGACTTGTCTCCGGCGCTTCGCGACTGGTGGGCACTGGCTCTGCTGCGGGTTCCACTGCCCTTGGAACGACACAGAGCCTGATTCCGCTAGACGCCCTTGAGGAATTTCGAGTCTTGACTTCTACCTACTCTGCCGAATATGGGCGGCGGCCCGGCGGCCAGTTTAGCTTCCTGACGCGCGCGGGCACGAATGCCGTCCATGGCAGTCTCTACCTGTACTTCCGAAACAATCAATTCGATGCTAACGATTGGTTTACGAATACGAATCCGGTGGACTTCCTCCCGGCGCGATACAGCCAGAACGATTTCGGAGGGACCTTCGGAGGACCGGTTACTCTGCCAAGGATCCACAATGGTCGCGATAAAACCTTTTTCTTTTTCTCGTACGAGGGACTCTACCTGTCTCAGCCAACTCCACAGACCTTTCAATATGTTCCGTCTGAGGACGTATTCAATACAGCCCCAATTGCGCTACAGCCTGTTTTGGAGAGTTTTCCTCGAAGCTTTGACGCCACCACAGGCAACCCGACCGGATTGGCGGATCTCCTTGTCCAAGGCTATGCTCTCCCGAGCCACGTAAATTCAACGAGTCTACGCGTAGACTACATCTTTTCCCCGAAGCTCTCTGTGTTCTTTCGATACGGAGGCACGCCTAGCTATAGCCAAACTAGGCAACTTTATTCATTGACGGCCAATCAAGTCAAAACTCAGACATTCACCTTTGGAGCCACCAGCCAGCTATCTGCGACAAGGAGTAATGAACTCAGGGTGGGATACGTCGGGAACAGTTCGACCGTGAATACAAGAACGCAAGGGTTTTTTGAGGACGATCCGCCCCTGAACCTGAATACCGCGATTGGCATTCCTGGCTCTTATGGTCCGGTAAGCTCGCGTGCATACATCCATATCGTGGGAGTCGGTGATAGCGAAAGCAGCACGGATGAAGCCTCCGGCGCTCTCCATCAGTGGAACATTAGGGATACGTTCACCCTCCAGGCTGGAAACCACCTGTTGAAGTTTGGCATTGATCAGCGACACGTCACCTCGACACTGAATCCCCCAGCCCTATCAGTCGAAGCGACTTTCTTTGATCGGGCGTCGATGGTGAACAATCTCGCCTCGGATGTCGTGATCACCAGAAACGAGCCCGCTGCCCCGGTTCTCAACGAGTTTTCCGCATTCTCCGAGGACGATTGGAAGCTATCAAGATCTCTGAATGTGTCGCTCGGCTTGCGCTGGGAAGTGAATCCGCCCCCAACGGGAGAGAACGGAAAAGACGCCTACACTGTTCTTGGCGATGTTGAATCTCCCGCTACCCTGAAGCTGGCGCCCAGAGGCACTCCGCTATGGCACACCAGTTGGTACAACTTGGCCCCTCGCCTGGGAGGCGCATGGATTGCAAACGCGAAACCTGACAAGGAATTGATTTTGCGCGCCGGGGGCGGAGTGTTTTTCGACACCGGAACTCAGCCGGCGATAGGCGCTTTCAATGGGATCGGCTTCGCATCATCCGTGCATTCTCAAAACACGCCATTGCCGGTTGCCCAATCACAGCTCAACTTCTCCACTGCAATTATTCCGCCCTACACCAACACAACAGTGTTTGCGTTCCCCGCGCATCTTCAACTTCCGTTTAGTTTTCAATGGAATATCGGCCTGGAAAAGGCTCTCAACAGAAATCAGACATTTACGATCTCCTATGTCGGCGCCAATGGCCATCGACTGTTAGAAGAGCAACGGCGAAATGTCAGCCAATTCAATCCTACCTTTGGAGACATCTATTATTTTCCTGGCGGTCTGACCTCTACGTACCAGGCGCTGCAGGCGAAGTTCCAACGTTCGGTATCCCACGGTTTACAGGCACTTGCGTCCTACACGTGGGCACACTCCCTGGATTATGGCTCAACAGATCCCGCCTTTCCGTTGATTCATGGAAATTCCGATCTGGATGTACGTCAAAACCTGGAGGCCGCAGTTTCCTGGGATTTGCCGAAGCCCTCGGGAAACCATCTCGCGAGAAGTCTGTTGGAAAACTGGAGCCTCGATGGGCGGCTTATTGCCCGGACTGCTTTCCCCGTTAACCTTTCGGGGAATATGTTCTTTGATTCTGTGACGGGGACCACGTATTACAGCGGGGTCAATCTCATCCCAAACCGGCCGTTGTATCTATATGGGCCGGGCTTTCCTGGAGGCCGCAAGTTTAATGGCGGCCCAAACGAAGGCAATCCCGCTTTTAGTTTGCCTGATGGCGCCGAGCCAGGAAATGCGCCCCGCAATTTGCTTCGCGGCTTCAACGCCGTGCAAGTGAACCTCGCAGCCCGAAGGGAGTTCCATCTCCACGATCGCCTGAACTTTTATTTTGGGGCTGAAATATTCAACCTCCTGGATCATCCGAACTTTGGGTACGTCGATCCGTTCTTAACAAACGCACTCTTCGGACAGCCCACCAAAATGCTGTACCAGAGCTTCGGCGCGACAGGTTCACTCTATCAGCAAGGGGGACCGCGCTCCATGCAATTCGAACTTAAATTGATTTTCTAAAAAGAAGACATGGTGTGAGAGAGATGCACAATGACCAGAAAACAGCCAACGATCCGCATGCAGTGGGTTTTGCTTGGATGCCTGAAGACGAAAGCCCTCGGCCGGCACCGACAAATACCTCGCACTTTCTTGCGTTCGAGGTCGCAGTCGAGAAGCCGAATTGCACGCGACAGAAACTGGACGGCGATCACACTACTTCTCGGAACAGTGGAGCGAGAAGACGCAGTTAAAGAAACCCATAGAAAAGCCCTCGCCAGCCTTTGCTGAGCGGTGGCCAAACTCTATGGAAAAGGGTGCTAGTAACGTTTGATCAAGGCGCACAAGAAACTACTACCTGCGTGCCGAGATGCAAGGAAAACATGATTAAAGATTCGACGATGCATTTATCGATTGCTAAATCCTTTTTTGCGCCAGGCGGTTCTCATTGATGGGCGCAAATTCGATCGTAGAGCCTCATTATGTTGACGCGGCGGATGTTCCTCCTATTCTTGCCGCTACAGACCAGTCATCTCTGGCGCACAGCCGCGAAGAGCAGTTAGCTATTCGGCAAGTTGCATACGGACTGGCGTCGCATGCCGCTGAGGAGCTCTCGATTGCGAGTCCATGGATCGTGTCGGGTGCGCGGCGCTGTTTTGATAGCGCGGTCGCTGCGGTTGTCCTGTTTATTTTCCTTCCGGCAATGTTTCTAATCATGCTTCTTGTTCGTGCGAGTTCCCCGGGTCCTGTAGTTTTTCGGCAACGTCGTGCGGGCCGCAACCGGAAAGAATTTACACTCTATAAATTTCGCTCGATGCGTGTGGAGAATTCTCCAGGACCCGCCATTACTGTGAGCGGCGATGCCCGTATTACTCCGATTGGCGCATTTCTGCGCCGCCATAAACTTGACGAACTGCCGCAGTTCTGGAATGTACTGAAGGGCAACATGAGTCTGGTCGGACCGCGCCCCAAGTTGCCTCATCACGAAGGACTGGACTTACCCTATCGCCCTGGAATCACCGGAATGGCGACCCTCCTGTTCCGCAATGAAGAGGAGATTCTTTCGGGAATTCCTCACTGCCAGCTCGAAGCCTTTTACGAGACCTGCATTAAACCTAAAAAGGCACAGCTTGATCAGGAATACATGCAAAACGCCACCTTATGGACTGATCTCAAACTGCTTGGGCGCACTGCGGCCTCTTGCGTTTTCAGACCAGACAAGTTTTCTTTGAAGAAACAGAGGAGTTCATGCGTCTCGCCGCCGTGTGGCAATGAGAAGACGACGATCCACTAATTAATCGTGATAGAACTCGTTAGAATGGACCCATGTCCAACCGACAAAGCCTGGGACAAGCGCTCAAGTGTTTTGCCAACCCACGTAAACGACAAGCCTATTTTCACCTCTATTCCGACGACATCGTTTTGCACGGATACCAGGGAGTTGAACCAGGGCTGGAAAGCGTAAAGCAGTTCTACAACGGTTTCTGGGAAATATTCCCGGATGCACAAGTGACGATTCAGGAGCTCATCGAGGTCGAGGAGGATGACACACTCGTTGTCCGTTACGTAATTACGGGAACACAGCAAAAGGAATTTATGGGTATAGCTGCGGTCGGACAGCGGATTGAGCTTCCCGGCATTAGCATCTTGCACTTCAGAAATGGTCGGTGCTTTGAGCGCTGGACGTGTTCCGATTCGCTGTTGCTCTTCAATCAAATCGGCGGACAGGTTACCCGTATACCGAGGCGATAACTCCCATCTTGCATCCTTCGTCTTTGCCAAGGCGTGCGGTGATGCGAAGAAAAGTTGCGCCATTGCTTTTTCCCTGCGACCTCGTTGCGGAAGAGGTAAGGGGCATGGTTTCCAAGAAATGGCTTGCCTGCGTTTTAGAGTGGGAAAAGCGCTTCGGAGGCCGCGCGAAGCCAGATGGCGACTGCCTTTGCTCCTGGATCGGGATGGCCGAGCACACGATCTCCAAGATAACTTGATCGTCCCAGACGGGGCTTCATCTGAGCGGTCGCCTCGACGCCATCTTCCGCTGCTTCAACCGCAGTCAGGAGCACCTCGCGCGAGACTTGTCCGGCGACACCTATCAAAGACTTCACGAATGGAGCGAGCGCATCCAGCATGGTCCGGTCGCCAGGTTGCGCGCCTCCCAATTCACCGATGGCACAGCAGCCCTGATCGAGCGCTTCGGCCCACTGCGCCAGTCCTGCTGTGCCGGAATCTTCCAAAACACTGCCACATCGCAGAAAAAGCACCCCATAGAGCGGCCCGGATGATCCACCCAGCTCGCGCTGGAGGGTATGACCGAGCGCCTTCAGCGTAGCAGGAACATCGTCCAGGGGGTACGATCCTGCTCTGTCTTGGATGGCCTCGGCCGCACGTTTCATGCTAATCCCCAGGTCGCCGTCGCCCGTAACGCGGTCCATTTCTGTAAGTACACCTTCTGCGTCGATGAGCGCTTTGCAAGCAGCCTCGATGGCTCGCTTTGCTTTTCTGCCCACCTCCGATTGCGCACCGTAGCCGGTCAGAGAACTCACTTTCGCGCTGAGCTGCATCGCGACCCGCGCTTCTCGTCTGCCCGGACGCCGTGTCAGCACATTTGGCCATGCAGGAGCCGTGGTTGCTGCATCGAGCCAGCGCAGCCGCTCATCGTTTATGCCGAGTACCGAGATCGAGATTCCTGCCATATCGAGTGATGAAAGAAAGGTTCCGGCGTATATTCGCTCCACCCCAAATCCCTTGCTTTCAAGAAAGGGTGTCGCGTGACGGCCCACAATCGCTAGCTCCATCTTCGTGGTTGCTCCAAGATTGTTCACCATCACTGCCACCCGCTTCTCATCGCCAAACTCTCCGTGCTTCAGAATTTCGGTCAACAACGTCTCGGTCAGCTCGTCCGCAGTCTGAATCCGCGTCCGTCTCACGCCGGGCTCTCCATGAATACCGAGGCCAAGTTCCATCTCATCTTCGCCAAGTTCAAAGCTGGGCTTTCCGACTGCAGGCGACGTTCCAGCGGAAAAGGAGACGCCCATCGTCGCCAAGGACTGAACCGCTGCTCTACCGATTGCCGCGACCTCGGCCAGGCTCTTGCCTTCAGCCGCAGCAGCCCCCACTAGCTTGTGAATGAAAATAGTGCCGGCGAGACCGCGTGCACCCGTAGCCCGCCCTGTTCCTTTCAGGGCAACGTCATCGTCCACAATAACCATTTCAACAGGAATGCCTTCAGCGCGCGCCATTTCCGCGGCCAGACCAAAGTTCAACCGGTCGCCTGTGTAGTTCTTAACCACCAGCAGCGCGCCGGGTTTTCCCGAAACCGACTTGATGGCCGCAAAAACAGAATCGCTGCTCGGCGAGGTGAAGACTTCTCCCACCACCGCAGCGCCGAGCATGCCTGCACCGATGTATCCCGCATGCGCCGGCTCATGGCCGCTACCTCCGCCGGAAAGTATCGCGACCTGTTGATCACGGATATGGTCCGCATCGACGCGGACCATGGCTTTGTGACCCGGCAAACGAGCCAAACCTGGGTGAAGCACGGTCAGCCCTTGCAGCATTTCCTCCACGATGTCTTCCGGACGGTTAATGAATTTTTTCATATTGATGCCAATGTACAGCGTCGATTGAGGGCCCGCTTTGTACACAGCGCGACGAAGTTCTCTGGAAACGAGACTTCATGTTCAGTTGACGCGAGCAATTTGGTCCGGAGGTGAACTACTTGGCTGTACAGGCGCCAAATACCACAAGTGGCATTGCGCGGTCTGATGACGGGGACAGCCTCTCGTGCAAAATGACCCCGGCGACTGAGATGATCGTCAACTAACCACGGCGGCTTGACCATGGCAATTGACCGGGGGAACTAAGAAGCGACAACTGCCGCGTCCTCTTCCTCGGTTTCCTCATCCTGTTTGATTTCGGCAAGAATCTCTGCTTCTTCGTCCGAATCGCCCGGAGGAGTGGCCTTCGCGCCTACCGGAGCGGGCACATCGAAAATGCCACCCATCGTTGGCGGCTCTGCGGCTTTCTGCCCGTCTTTCTTTACAGGGCCTGCGAGCTCAACAGTTTTTTTCGTCTTCGACTTACTTCTCACCTCGTCCTGGGCTGCCTTCGCCGCAGCGGCCATCTCCTCTTTGGCACGGCTAGGCGGCCGCAGAGGCATTCGCCGCTGGCGCTTCCCAGCACGACTACATGACAGTGGTGGTGCTACGCGTTCTACCCTGAAGACCAGTCAAGGCCTTGTTCGAACCAGCCTCTGACAAACTCGCTTAAATCGATATGGCTCCGCTCCAAAGAGGCGATCGTTGGTTGCTCTATCTCTAAGGGTAGACGTCAGGCATCGGCTCGCCCATTGTGTGTAGGCGTGCTTTGCTCGAACTTCTCGACCAGCTTCGTCCACGATTCCAACCGCGTTTGGCACCGTATGCAAATAGCCAGGTGCTTCGCTCGATCGGTCAAGAACAGGCTTCGGATGTCGAAAGCGAACCTCCGAATCTCGTCTTCAGAATAACAAGCAAAGTCTCTTTCCTCGAAGCTAGGGTGAATCGATTCGGCCTTGAGCAGATCCGCCTTATGCTTTGCCACCATGTCATCGAACTGGATATGCCGCGCCGGCGCATTCTTCCAAAGTATGTCATCTGTGGCCCAAAGGTCCTCGAGCACCGCGCTCGCATTGAGTGCCAGATACCGAATCGCTTCCTCCCGCCCGTGGAAAGTTTTCCCCTGATCGACAAGTGCCGATGCCGCGATGTTCGCTAATCCGAGAATCTCATCGTCCGCGTAGGTATCCGCGTGATCGCGGAACTCGTTGATTTCCTCTCTCGCGATCGCGGCGAATTCCGAATTGCGATCTACGAGCCTCGCGACTTCGGAGGTCAGCGCCGGCATCTCGATCCAAGTTCCCGGTGCGGCCTCCCACGCCGGATGGTCGCAGGTGTACATGCCCGGGTCAAAGATATCGACCAAGGAGTCTTTGCTGTCATCGGGTCCTCGAAACCGATTCAGCAGTTCCAGTAACCACGAGAGCTGTGCATCATTGAAGCAGCGAGCGGCGCTCTTGACGGATTCTTCGCGGTACACGTCAAAGCTCTCCATGAGTGAACTGGGGAGAATAAATTCACTCAATTGCACAATCATTTGATCAATCTCTGTGGCCGCGGTCTGCATGTCGCCCTCCTCTCCCCCTCGTGGGCTTGTTTTCCCACGAAAGGAAAACTCTGTCAAACCGACTCGGAAATTCGCACTTATCGAGGAGTGAAACCACGCAAAATCCGGGTTTTGCCGTAAAACTCAACCAGAAAATCCCCTTTCATTTGTTCTGTTACTTGCACGTCCCAGCAGAGCACTTCGACACTGCTTCTTCCCTGCCGTATGCGTGCCCATTTGTTTCTAACGCTCACGATTTCGGCCATGCGAATGGAGAATGCCGGAGGACGATTTCCTTCTCCGAACGGTTCGAGCAAAAGGAGTTGATCAAAGAAGTAGCGGTTGGCAAATGACAACGGGAGCTCAGCTTCCGCATGAAGTCTTTGGCTGCTTCCTCGCGCCATCGGTTCCATTGACTGAGCAAACTTCTCCCTGAATTCCTCGATACGGTCGACAGCCATTGTCAAACCGACCGCTTGAGCATGTCCTCCGAAGCGAAGAAACAATTCTCCAAGCGGTCGCAGAGTCTCTACCAGGTCGATACCAGAGACGCTTCTTCCTGATCCAACTACTTGACCAGGAGTTGTCGAGGGGACAAGCACGATGCTGGGTACCGCATACCTCTCGACACACTTGCTCGCCAGGAGGCCTGCGATCCCTTTCGGGCTCATCTCGCGATAAACCACTAAGCCAGCTGGAACGTTTGATCCGACCGACTCCACGAGCTCTTCGAAATGCAGCTTGACGGTGCGTCGGCGTTCCTGGTTCAAATGATTGAGTCTGTCGACGCCCTGCCGAGCAGCCTCTTCGTCCAGCGCAGCCTCGAACAAGGCCAGCGCCTCAGCCGGGTGGGTCATTCTGCCTGCGGCGTTGATGCGCGGAGCGACGCCGAAGGCCACGTCGCGGGAATCAGGTTGAGCGGGATCGGTACAAGCGCTCTTGAGCAAGCGTTGTAGTCCTTTGTGTCTCGATCGAGAGAGTTCGACGAGACCCAGCCTGGCGAGAGTTCGAGTCCCATGCAGCAGCGGCACACAATCGGCGATCGAAGCGATTGCCGCATATGGACTGCAACAGGACAACAGACGCTCAATCTTCGTATCGTTCCAGCCCGCCTTCAGCGCGAGGGCCCAAGCAAACATGGCAGCCAGGCCCGCTCCGCAGAACGTATCCGACCATACTGCCGTTGTCTGTGCCCTGTTCCTGAATGCGGTGGTGATCGATCACGACGACGTCGATCCCCAGCCGTTGCGCCAATCGTACGGCCGCCCGTGCGTTAATGCCGTTATCGATCGTGATAAGCAAGTCGGTTCCGGTGCACGAAAAACGATGGACTGTCGGTGAACTGAGGCCATAGCCCTCATCCCGGTGAGGCAGATAGATTCTGGGTGCAGCACCTAAGCCAGTTAGTGCGCTGCGTAGGATGTGGGCTCCGAGGATTCCATCGCAATCGTAATCGCCATGGATGACGATGCGTTCACGTCGCCGAACAGCGCAAAGAACACGGGTCGCGGCTTGTTCCATCGACGGAATCGCGAAAGGATCAGGAAGATCGTTCCAGGATGGCACCTTCAGGAAGGCGTCGATGTCCTCAATGCCGCGTCCGGCAAGCACTTCAAGCAACGGCTGACATAGGAACATCGCTCCTCCAAAGAAACGCCCGATATTAGACTCGAACGTTGTCGTTCTCCTTGGGCAATGTTGTCCCGTGGATAGACGATTGCGTCAAACGGATGATCGCTGATTTAGTCGGTCAGTGTCCGACAAGCTGACATTCGCTCAATTGAATCGCACCAAGAGGCGAACCGATCCGCAGCATTCGTGGATGCTAGCCCGTTCTCAGGACCCATCGCGACTGAGGCACGGTAGAATCGCTTTCGCCACGCGATGCTGTATATAAGAGGTATCCGGGATGATTCGCTCCATTCTCGTCTTCACCGCCATCGTCTCCTCAACCCTCCAAGGCCAAGTCGCTCCTCAAGCTTCAACATCGGTCGTATCTCACCATGATCCCAACTTCGAATCCGAGCGCAAGCAGGCCGACGAACTCTTTCTCGCAGTGAAGCCCCTGGAAGCTCTCCCCCTCTATGAGGACCTCTGCCGCCAAGACCCGACCATCGCCGTCTTCGCCGAACGCCGCGGTGCAGGTCTGCTAGCCAAGGAAGCCACCCTCTCCGATCCATCCGCGAGCATGGAAGCTCACCTGCAAGCGATAAAAGAGATCAAGCGCGCCCAGGCTCTCGGGGATAAGAGCGCATACGTTCGCGCGATTCTCAACGCAGACTCGAAGACTCTCGTAGGGGCCATCCTTACGGGAATACCGCTCACCGTTGGCTACACCTACCATGGCAAGCCCGAAGCGCAATCCGTCTTCCACGAACTTCTCGCGTGCACCGTCTCGATCTCCTGACTGGAACAAGGCGTCACCCCAGTAGCGGTAGGCGGTTTCGCGGTCGGGGTCTATGGCGATGGCTTTGGCAAACCAGAGACCGGCATCGCTTTCATTCTTCATCCGGA
>Ga0206865_1081_pt1 | contig 30344 bp, 29 predicted proteins | sample Alteio_BWOrgCont_39_FD_152628 | JGI IMG/M metagenome (GOLD analysis project Ga0206865, IMG submission 152628) | Enriched cells from forest soil in Barre Woods Harvard Forest LTER site, Petersham, Massachusetts, United States -... | ecosystem: Environmental > Terrestrial > Soil > Temperate forest >...
ATTTACGATAAGGAGTTATGCACTATAAATTTCCTTTTTTCATTTCATTCACCGCATAGGTTGCCGCGCGCGCGGTTAAGGCCATGTAAAGTATTGATGGACTTTGGTTTCCGGTGCTGGTCATGCAGGCGCCATCGGTAACAAAAACATTTTTACAATGATGCAGCTGGTTCCACTCGTTCAATAACGATGTAGCAGGATCTTTCCCCATGCGGCAACCGCCCATTTCGTGAATATCCAGGCCGGGGGCCTGTTTATTTTCATAGGTGAATATATTTTTTACGCCCGCTTTCTCCAGCATTTCTTTGCTTTGGGTTAAAAAGTCTTTCGCCATCCGTTCGTCGTTATCGTCGTATTCAACCGATGTGATCAATAGTGGTATCCCCCACTGGTCTTTCTGATCTCTACTTAAACGCACGTGGTTAGTTATTTTTGGCACTGTTTCGCCCTGCATATACATGTAAACCTTCCAGCCGCCCGGTTCGGTTAATGAATCCTTGTATTCAGCGCCTGCCTGACCCTGTTCAGTTTCGGCAGGATGCTGATCACGGAATGCCCCCATAAATGTTGTAAATCCGCCAAAATAATCAGTTTCCTGCTTATGAAGATTCCGATAGTTAGCCAGGATGAGTTCGGTTGGGTTGCGGCCGTAATAGTATTTGTCCAGAAAGCCATCTATCTCTCCGCCGACTGAGGCCCTGTAATTTTGGAAAGCTACGTATTTCCCCAACAGGCCGCTATCGTTACCCAGGCCATTTGGGAAACGGCTGGAGGTAGAGTTGAGCAGCACCAGGTTACTGTTTAACGCCGAAGCATTTAAGAAAATAATGCGGGCAAAATAATCGGTAACTTCTTTGGTGTTGGTGTCAATCACTCTCACACCGCTGGCTTTGCCCAACTTTTCATCGTATATAATGGAGTGCACCACCGAAAAAGGCCTTATCGTTAAGTTACCGGTCTTTTTAGCCCATGGCAATGTTGAACTATTGGAACTGAAATAGCCCCCAAACGGACAGCCGCGCATACACAGGTTACGCGCCTGGCATTGCACACGGCCCTGGTCCAAATGTATTTGATTAGGCTTGGTTAAGTGCGCCCAACGCGCATGAACCAGGTGCCGGTCTTTATAGTTTTCACTTATTTTTTTGCTGATAACTTCCTGTACGTCGTTCATATCAAAGGGCGGCAAAAACTCGCTGTCCGGCATCGACTCCAGTCCATCTTTATTGCCGCACACGCCAATAAATTTCTCTACATGCGAGTACCAGGGCGCCACATCATTATACCCAATTGGCCATGCCATACCGTACCCAAAGCGCCCGGGATTGGTAAATTCAAATTCACTCCAACGCTGGCAGGCCCTGCCCCAGGTAAGTGATTTACCACCCACCTGGTATCCGCGTATCCAATCAAATGGTTTTTCCTGTATATAGGGGTGATCTTTATCCTTTACAAAAAAATGTGCGTTGTCCTCGCCGTAGCCAGCTGCCTTGCTTATTAAAGGGTTTTCTTTTAGCATTTCGGTGGTCATACGGCCGCGGTGTTTAAAGTCCCATGGCGGTATATTGGCAGTCGGATAATCCTTAACATGTTCCACATTGCGGCCACGCTCCAGCACCAGCGTTTTTAAACCCTGCTCGCACAGCTCCTTGGCCGCCCAGCCACCGCTGATGCCCGAGCCTATAACAATTGCATCAAAAGTATTTTTTTCAGTTCCTTTGGACATAGCTAATTCCCGAAAATCTTATAAATTGGTTTTGTAAATATAAGGGATGATTGTATTTGCAGCCATCAGTTTGCTCAACAAAAAGCAAATACACTAAAAGATGACCGGGGACTGGTCACACTTCATAAAACTCAATAGGCAATCCGTCCGGATCGGCTAAAAAAGTAAAACGTTTGCCGGTAAATTCATCCATCCTTATGGGTTCGGTAATAACGCCATGCTGATTTACCTCGGCAATCGCTGCCTCAACATCGTCAACCTCAAAAGCTAAATGGCGTAACCCTGCAGCTTCAGGCCTGGAAGGCCGCATAGGCGGATCAGGAAATGAAAAAAGCTCGATCTGGTATTGGTTTCCCACTTCCAAGTCGAGCTTGTATGATTGTCTTGCTTCGCGATACACTTCGCGAACTATTTTCAAACCGAGTATTTCGCCATAAAAATGTTTCGACTTTTCGTAGTCGGAACAGATAATGGCGATATGATGTACCCGGTTGATTTTAAGCATTATGCGCCTAAAATTTCGTGCAGCACGTTATCGTAAACCATTTTCACGTCGGTGATATGGCCAAATGATTCTTCGTCGATTGCTAAAGTGCCATTTGTTACGGTGCCTAATAAGCTAAAGTCAACCTCGCTGGTGGCCATTAACTCAATAAAACGCTCTTCGTCTTCTGGCGAAACACTAACTGCCACCCTACCCTGTGCTTCTCCAAAAAGGAAGGCATCTTTGCGGATATCGCTATCGCTTTCAATTTCAAAACCTAAGCGGTTTGGCAATGCCGATTCAACTAAAGTAATGTATAGCCCACCGTCCGAAACATCATGTGCGGATTGTATGATCTTATGTTTGATCAATTGCTTTAACACCTGGTGCATATCGTACTCCTTATCAATATCAAAATAAGGCGCTGGTGCAGCCAGTATTTTATGCCACGATGCCAGATATTGCGAAGAAGCAATATCATTAACCGATTCGCCTACCAGGTAAATTAAATCGCCCGGATTTTTAAAATCAGATGTCATCAGGTTGGTCAAATCGTCCATTACACCTAACATACCAATAGTTGGTGTTGGAAATACAGGGCCCTCGTCCGACGATTGGTTATAAAAACTCACATTACCGCCGGTAACAGGTGTTTCAAACTTACGGCAGGCTTCGCCCATGCCTTTTATGGCGCCTACAAACTGCCAGTAAACTTCGGGCTTATAGGGGTTGCCAAAATTCAAGCAATTGGTTATGGCAACAGGTTCGCCGCCTGCGCAGGTAATATTACGCGCTGCCTCGGCAACGGCAATAGCACAACCTTTTTGCGGGTCGGCATACACATAGCGCGAATTACAATCTACCGTTATCACAATAGCTTTGTCGGTATCCTTAACTGCCACAACCGCGGCATCGCTTGGCCGGTTGGTGGTCATGGTTGATGTGCCGATCATCGAATCATACTGATCAGTCACCCAGCGTTTGGATGCAATGTTAGGGTGCCCAATTAAATGTTCTGCTACAGCAATTAAATCGGCAGGCTCTTCAACACTTTCAATTTTAAAAGCCTGGTTTACCTGGTAATATGCCGGTTCGCGGTACTCGCGTTCGTATATTGGTGCGCCGCCACCCAAAACAAGGTCATCGGCAGGCACATCAGCAACCAGCTCGCCTTTCATATAATATTCCAGGCGTTTGGTATCGGTAACTTCGCCAATAATGGCGCAGTTTAAGTCCCATTTATCAAAAACAGCTTCTACTTCCTTTTCGCGGCCTTTAAATACCACAATCAGCATGCGCTCCTGCGATTCGGAAAGCAGAATTTCAAAAGGCTTCATATTTTCCTGGCGGGTAGGTACTTTATCCAGGTATATTTTCATACCATGCTCGCCCTTGGCCGACATCTCCGAGTTGGAGCAGATAATACCGGCAGCGCCCATATCCTGCATACCCACAACGGCGCCGGTTTTAATAACCTCTAATGTAGCTTCCAGCAATAATTTCTCCTGGAAAGGGTCGCCAACCTGTACGGCAGGCAAATCATTAACCGAATCTTCGGTAATATCCTTGGACGCAAAGGCCGCACCGTGGATACCATCCTTGCCTGTAGCCGAGCCAACTATATAAACCGGGTTACCAACGCCGTATGAGGTTGCCGAGACAGTCTCTCCTGCTTTTACAATCCCTGCCGAAAATGCGTTAACCAGCGGGTTAACATTGTAGCATTCATCAAAAAACAATTCGCCGCCAACGGTTGGTATACCAAAAGCGTTACCGTAATGGCTAATGCCTTTTACCACACCTTTTATCAGCCATTTGGTGCGGTCGAGCGCCAGGTCACCAAAGCGCAGCGAGTTTAGCTGTGCAATGGGGCGTGCACCCATGGTAAAAATATCACGGTTTATGCCGCCTACACCAGTTGCTGCCCCCTGGTAAGGTTCAAGCGCCGATGGGTGATTATGCGATTCAATTTTAAACGCACAGCCTACGCCGCCGCCCAAATCAACCAGGCCTGCATTTTCTTCGCCGGCTTTGGCCAGCATACGCGGACCATCCTTAGGCAATGTTTTTAGCCAGGTGATTGAGTTTTTGTACGAGCAATGTTCGCTCCACATTACCGAGAAGATAGATAATTCGGTAAAATTGGGCACGCGCCCTAATATTTCTTTTATTCGGTCAAATTCTTCGGGTAATAATCCAAGATCTTTGGCGGTCTCAACGGTGGTTAATTCCAGGTGCTCCAATGTATATATTGTTTGTTGAAAGGATGCGCAAAATTAGGCAAAAGTGTTGGAAGCTGAAAGGTTTATTTAGAGATTGGCTGCGGATGCCTCGATGTGGAGATGCGTGGATGTGCGGATGTGCAGATACGATGATGTGCGAATTTAAAATGCCTGGATATTGCGTGGCCGCTGGATAACTGGCCAGCAATTAGAGCGAAGCCACTGCTGCAAATCGTTTTGTTCATTTTTTTAAAATCAAATGAAATTTGCGTAATGAGTTAATTTTCAATTACTTGAAAATTAATCTTTCAAATGTTCACGCTGGCGGGCACAGAGGCCACTTTGCTTGTTATCTCATTATCAACCATTTACACCATTTTGTTCACGTGTTCACATTTTTTTTCATCACGTGCATTTTTGCATTGATTGATTATCAGCCATTTACAGCATTCGTCTTTACAAAAACAAGACATCAAATGAGTCGGCACCATTATTTTATCGAGCGTAAAAAAACCGGAGGTTTATTGCCCCCGGCCAGTGCGTTTGAATGATAAAGGTTTATTGGTGCGTGCTTAGTTTTATAGTTTAATTTTATTTAATTGCTATCTCCTGTAAATTGAAAATTAATCGGGATTTCAAATTTCACCCGTACCGGTTGGCCATTTTGGATGCCCGGTTTCCATGCTTTGGCCAGTTTTAGTACGCGCAGGGCTTCTTCATCAAATCCGTTCCCAGCAGGCCGGTCTATCGTTATATTCGACAAAGTCCCATCTTTCTCAATAATAAATCCCAAAATAACCCGGCCGCTTGCCTTTATATCCTGTGCCTCTGGCGGAAATCTCAAGTTTCTACTTAAAAATTTCGACCAGGCTTTCTCTCCCCCAATGGGCTCCGGCATAGATTCGAGCCCGATTGTGGAATAAACTTTTTTTTCATCCACAGTGGCCTCGCCTATGCCGCTAACCGGCCCAATCAATGGCAATCCATTTGTAGGAGGCCCCTTAATATCGGTTGTTGTTTGGCCTATTGCGCCCGAAATTTTAATTACGTCCGGGGGCGGCGTTGTCACCAGCGGGTCGGCTACCACCACCGGGGGCAAAACCGCCGTTGTTTTCGGCGGATCGACACGCTTTGGCAATTCCTGCATCTTTTTCGGTGGTGTTATTATCTGCTTAATGGGCGTTATGATGACCGGAACATGAGGCTCAGTGATGACCTGTACGGCCGGCGTTTTTTGATGCGGTGTAAAAATAAAAGCCGTTGCGCACAACGTGCCAACACCTAAAAAAGTAATGCTCATGGCCATTATCATATTGCCAGCATAACGCTGGCGCAGGTCGTAGGCGCCGTATGCCTTGTTGCGGTTGTCGAAAACAAGCTCGAGCCAGTCGGACTTGTACAAATCAAAATTTGAGATAAGCATATTGGGTTGAGGGTTAAGGTGTTTATTTTTAGTCCTGAGTCGCGAGTCTTTAGTCCTGAGTCGGGATACTGCAAATGACTCAGGACTTCAGACTCAAGACTAAGGACTTAATTAGAATCGCTGTTATTCTGAAAATTGATGGGTATTACAAACTTAACCCGTACAGGCTGGCCGTTTTGTATACCAGGTTTCCATGCCTTGGCCATTTTAAGCACCCGCATGGCTTCTTCGTCAAAACCGTTACCGGCAGGCCTTTCAATGGTGATATTGGATAAAGTCCCATCTTTCTCAATAATAAATCCAACTATAACACGTCCGCTTGCCCCTGCCGACTGAGCCTCTTCAGGAAAGCGCAGGTTTCTGCTCAAAAATTTCGACCAGGCTTTTTCGCCGCCAATAGGTTCCGGCATCGATTGAAGATCGAAAGTATTATGTACCGAGTTATCCACTGTTGGCGCGGCGGGGGCCGATGGGCCGTCGCCGTTGGGTATGTCAACCGGTGCATTACCAGTGCCTGGCTTAGCATCAATAGTTACCGGGCCAATTGCGGATGTCGCATCAGGCATTTTTACAGGCGTAATCACGTCCACATCGGGCTTTACAACCAAAGGAACAAATGCGGTGGTTTTAACTGCTGCAGGCGGCTTTACGGGTTCGATAGGTTTTGGCGGGGGTTACCGGCTGTTTGGGTTGGGTAAGACTAATAACATGAATAACGCCAGGGTCAGTTGGATGAGCAATTACAACGGGGTTTGACTTTAAAATGATAGCCGCTCCACAAAGCAAACCAATACTTAAAAAGGTGATACTCATTGCCCTTACCATGTTTCCTGCATAGCGCTGCCGCAGGTCATAGGCACCGTAAGCTTTGTTACGGTCATCAAATACAAGGTCGAGCCACTCGGACTTGTACAAATCAAATTTTGAGATAAGCATGTCGATTGAAATTAAATTTTCATATTTAACGCAATCGAAATATTAAATATTGCGACTTTATTGCAACATTGTAACATTTAGCATTATTTCAAAACTATCCTCAAAATTTAAAAGATTATTATTTAAAGCCGGTCTTTTTTAAAAAACTCATAAACAAATGCAACATTGTTGTATTTGTTTACCACTTATCTGTAACCACTTTTTTAACCGGCTCTTCTTTTTTCTGCGCGGGGGCCTTCAACATGTATATTTTTAGCTTATCGCCCCATTGTTTGCAAAAGGCGCCGGTCTCGTCGAGGTAGCCGTCCAGATCCTTTTTTTCCAATTTTGTTATGGCATTCTCCAGCGGGATATTAATACCCTGCTGTGGTACAAAGTTGCCGTATCGATCACGCTGATAGGGTGTAAACACAAAACCGGTCAGCCAAAATCTGTATTTCTGATCCTTAAATTCGATATGCAGTTGGTAATTAACTTCGCCTTTTTCGTGCTTTAGAACCGATATACCCCCGTAGGTTAAAAATTTCCCCTCACCTTCAACTCCGTTGGCATCGCTCACTTTTACAAAAGTCTTCGGGAAAGCAGATTTTAAGAAGTACACGCCCCGTTCGCGCAGCGAATCGGCAGGAAGGCCCGGCATATTTACTACCTGGTAATAAATGTATTTATTATGCTCATCAAATGACAGCAAATCCTGCTGGGCACAGGCAATTTTAGCGAATGATACAAAAAGCAAACCTATAAAAAATATTTTCATGCTATAAAGATAAAAGCCGTTCCCGAAATAATGGGAACGGCTTCTAAATAAATTGAAATATTTTTTAACAATTAGAAAGCATACACAGCTGCCAGTACAAATTGGCTGGCGCTGCTGGTCAGGTTGCCACCGCCATCAGTAAACATGGTGTTTTTTGATGAGCTGTCAACACGAACTTCAGGGATCAGGGTAAGCGGACCTGCTTTAATGTTAGCAGTAAAAGTCGCGCCAAATACTGATTGTCCTGGAGGAGGGCCTGCAGTTAAGAAAGTACCGGTTGATGTTTGGAAGTATTCGCCTCTTAAACCCAAAGTAACCGCTTTTGATACAGCTACTTGCGGGTATAAAGCAACACCCGAGAAACCGCCGGTATAACCGTTGGTAGCAGAGAAAGTTGCGGCGTTTAAGCCTAATTTAAAGGCCGATGTAATTTGATAGGCAGTTGTAAGGTCAAATTCTGTTCCGTATGATGAACCGGTAACTACGTTAAGGTAAGCTGTCCAGTTTTTAACCGGGGTTAAGGTTAACTGTGCACCAAAGGTATTCACTTTGCCGCCCGATTGGTAAACATTCCAGTAATCGTTAAATATACCTGCCATTAAGCTTGCAGCTGCAGAGAAAGTATAAGTAGCTTTAAAGCCAGCATTCTGGAACGGACCATTGGTAAACAGGTACGAAGTTGAATAATTAAAGTTAGCAGCAGGGCTGATCACTTCGTAACCTATAAACGTCGACATATAACCTGCGGTCAAATTAAACTTGTCGGTCACGTTATACGAAACATATAAATTCTGGATGTGGTAGCTGGAGTACCCTACGCCCGATCCTGGGTAGTTCACGTTGCCTATCGGCGTATTTACGGCAACCAGGCCCGGATCAGCATTCGGGATGGACTGTTGCTGACCGCGGGGGCCAAAAGACAATTCACCCACGAAAGATGCTTTTCCAACGGATTTTTTCAGGCCCAGGTCAATCATACCGATAGAGATGGAGCTGTTTTCATTAGCAAAGCTGGTTGGGATATTGGCGTGACCCGAAAAATCTGATTTAAAATAGGTATCTACCGAACCCGTCAGCACTAAAGGGGCGTCGCCGGTGGTTTTGATAGTGTCCTGCGCACTGGCAGCGAAACTAAAGGCAGATACGGCACATAATAAAAGTAGTATTTTTTTCATGATAACAATTGTTTGATAAGTTTTGTTGAATTATTAATAGTTTGGTTGTTTTATTGTGAATTGTGCAAATTAAAGCATTTAACTATGGCAAAAAGAATCCCCACCTGAATTAATCCGAAGTTTAAATCAGTAAGCTGTAAGGTAAATTCCGCTATTAGTTTAAAGAAACCCTTGTGCGGCTGACAGTTGGAATGGTTAATTTGAACAAATTAGCCAGCCACACAAGGGTGTAAAATATTTGTGATATTATGCAGTTACTTTACCGTCTTTTTCAAAAAGGCCGGTTAAGCTAACATCACCATCTTCGTAATCGTAAGCCGAAGCACCGTGGTCGAACATATCCAGACCACCAGGACCAGTTTCGCCATGTGGCTCAACACGCAGTTTCCATGGATAAGGCAACATCATGATTAATTTCATCATTACCCAAGTTACAACGAAAACAGATATTGCAATAGTGAAGGTACCAAAAGCCTGTGCCTTTAATACGCTCAGATCGCCACCGTAGAACAAGCCTTTAACAGGGGCCGAATTGTCTGCACCCAGGGGACCGGTTGCGCCAAACTGGCCAGAAGCAAATAAGCCTAATGACAATGTACCCCAGATACCGCAAAAACCGTGTACCGGAACAGCACCGATAGGGTCATCGATACGCAGATATTCAAGTAATTTAACACCACCGAATACTACGAAACCGGCAACACCACCAAGCAAGGTAGCACCCAGCGGGCTAACCCAGTAACAAGGGCATGTAATAGCAACCAAGCCTGCAAGGAAACCGTTTACGGTAAAGCCCAAGTCGAACTTACCTTTGGTTGAACCCCACCACAAAGCTGCAGCCATTGCGGTAAATCCGCCGGCGCAGGCAGCAAGTGTTGTGTTGGTAGCCACACGGCCTATGCCGATAGCATCCATTGCAGAAAGTGTACTACCCGGGTTAAAACCATACCAGCCAAACCACAGGATGAAACCACCAACAGCAGCCATTGGCAAGTTGTGGCCCGGAGGCATACCACCGCCATCGCGGGCAAAAATACGGCCGATACGTGGGCCTAACACAATAGCTCCGGCAAGCGAGGCCATACCACCAATGGTGTGTACTACCGTTGAACCTGAAAAATCGCGGAAACCCTGGCCTAAGCCAACCCAGAAATGGTGGCTACCGGCAGCATCAGGGCTACCCATTACTGCTAACCATCCATCAGGACCCCAGGCCCAGTGACCGATAATTGGATAAATGAAACCTGTGATACCGATACTGTAAAGAATATCTCCACGGAAACCGGTACGGCCAATCATCGCACCTGATACTACAGTTGAGCAAGTATCAGCAAAAGCGTATTGAAATATCCAGTGTGCTATAATAGGAACGCCTGTAGTTAAATAGGTATCAGAAGGGTTACCAACTGTAGTTCCCTGTAAGAAAAACCAGTGGTAGCCAATAAATCCGTTTCCGTAGCTGAACATGAAAGCGTAACCAATGGCGTAAAATAAGATACCGCAAAGGCAGGTATCAAAAATACACTCCATCAAAATGTTTACAGTTTCGCGTTTGCGGGCAAAACCAATTTCGAGCATGGTAAAACCCGACTGCATGGCAAATACTAAAAACGCCGCGATCAATGTCCAGGTTGTGTTGATCGAATTGATCATTGATGTTTCCAGGTCGGTAGGTTTTGGTGGCGCAGCGGCAGCATGGGCAGCTGTACCGAAAAATCCGGGCAGGGTAAAAATTGCTGCCACAACAAGCCCTAAGCCGATCATTTTTCCTGCAAAAACGGTCGCACCCAGTGCCCATTTCTCGCGCGTCAGTTGTCGGACTGAACTGAGCAAGTTGAATTTAGTAGAGGTTACTTTCATTGTTTGTTTGTTTAGTTTAATTTAGTTTGATTGATTGAGTTGTTTAATCCTTATTAAGTCAGTTAATATTTTCAGATGTCAAAATTGTTTGATTTGTTAAGTTTTTTTATGAAAAATTTAATAATCCTGTTCTTTTTATAAATATTTCCATGAAATTATGGACTATTTTTAATAAAAACAAATTTGTGAACAAAAAATTAACATAATGTGTATAATTTTTATGAAAATTATAAAAATCACCAAAAAAATGACTTTGAATTTTGATAACATTTTTATCGTTGTTAAATATTTAAAAAACAAGCCATTTTTTTAACGATAATTAACTGATTTTTATTGTAAAACCCTGATTTAATCTTAAATTTCATGAAAGTTGAATAAAAAAACATGTATAAATGATTAATTTCAATTTAAAAATCACAAAAACACCTCAAATTGGTGAAAAACAACCAAAACTATCGCCTAAACAGGTATCAATTTTATTTCCTTTAAAATTTATACATTATATAAAAGGATAATTCTATTTTTGAACGTAAACCCATTTTAAAATTTGTTTTCATGGCCAACATCCGTTTCCAGGCGCTACAATCTGTACTCACCAGGGTAATTCCCGAAGTAAAAACATCGTATAATAAAATTTCAGAGTTTTACGCAGCCAATGTTTTCGATAAAAAGAAAATGAAAGAGTTTCTTTCGACGGAAGCTTACCAGGGCATCGTAAATTCTATTGATAAGGGCGAGCCTATACCGCGTGACCTGGCAGAGCAAGTTGCTTCGGCCATGAAAGCCTGGGCCATAGGTAAAGGCGCTACGCATTATACTCACTGGTTTCAGCCACTAACCGGGTCAACTGCTGAAAAGCACGATGCCTTTTTTGAACCGACCGCAGACGGCAGTGCCATCGAACGTTTTTCTGGCGACGCCCTGGCGCAACAGGAGCCCGATGCTTCCAGTTTCCCGAGCGGCGGCATACGCAATACATTCGAAGCCCGCGGTTATACTGCCTGGGACCCCTCGTCCCCTGCCTTTATAATGGCGCGTACTTTATGTATCCCTACCGTGTTTGTTTCCTACACCGGCGAGGCGCTTGATTATAAAGTACCATTATTAAAGGCATTAAATGCATTGGATAAAGCCGCGGTTGACGTTTGCCATTATTTTGATAAAAGCGTTGAAAAGGTAAACGCTTCCCTGGGGATTGAGCAGGAGTATTTCCTGGTTGATATTGCCTTATTTAATGCCCGCCCCGATTTGTATTTAACCGGCCGTACTTTATTTGGCCACATGTCGGCAAAAAACCAGCAGCTGGAAGATCATTATTTTGGATCGATACCGGAGCGGGTGTACGCTTTTATGCAGGACATGGAAACCGAGGCCTTATTATTAGGCATACCATTAAAAACCCGGCACAACGAAGTTGCCCCATCGCAGTTTGAGTGCGCCCCTATATATGAAGAGATAAATTTAGCCATCGACCATAACCAATTATTAATGGACCTGATGGACAGGGTTGCAAAGCGGCATAACTTTAAAGTGCTGCTCCACGAAAAACCCTACGCAGGCATTAACGGTTCAGGGAAGCACAATAACTGGTCGATGATCACCAATACAGGTAAAAACCTGTTGTCGCCCGGCAAAACGCCAAAAAACAACCTGATGTTCCTGGCCTTTTTTGTAAATACCATCAGGGCCGTTTATGAGCATGCCGATTTGCTGAGGGCATCCATCGCATCGGTAAATAACGATCACCGCCTGGGCGCCAATGAAGCGCCGCCGGCAATCATTTCTATCTTCCTGGGTAGTCAGTTGAGTGATCTGCTGGATGAGATTGAAACCTCGCGCATCAGCAAAAAAATAAAGGACGATGCCTTATTATGGCAGGGCATCCCTAAAATACCACAGATATTAAAGGATAATACCGACAGGAACCGCACCTCGCCATTTGCCTTTACCGGTAATAAGTTCGAATTGCGGGCGGTTGGTTCTTCGGCCAATTCGGCCAGCCCAATGACGGTTTTGAACGTTATTGTGGCCGATCAGCTTAAAAAATTCAAATACGACGTTGATAAACTGATAAAAAAAGGCGAGAAAAAAGATGTTGCCTTATTAATAGTGATTAAAAAATACATCAAGGAATCAAAAAACATCCGTTTTGAAGGAAACGGCTATAGCGAGGAATGGGAGAAAGAAGCCGAATTAAGGGGTTTGCCTAACATTAAAACTACGCCAAAAGCCCTGGATGCGTTACTATCCGACAAAACCGACCTGCTATTTGCTGAAACCGGCGTATTTACCAAAAGAGAGACCGTTGCAAGGCATGAAATATTGCTGGAAGCATTTTACAAAAAGCTTCAGATTGAGGCACGCGTTATTGGCGAACTGGGCATTAATATCATTCTCCCAAATGCCATAAACTATCAAAGTAAATTAATTGAAAATGCCCGGGGCTTAAAAGAACTTGGCTTAGGCGAAGAAACTTATAAGGCGCAGCTGGATCTGATCAAAAAAATATCGGAACATATTAACTTTATTAAGAATGATATTGACGAAATGGTAAATGCCCGCAAAACCGCCAACAAAATTGACGACCTGCGCGATAAAGCCATTATGTACGATGAAAAGGTAAAACCGTTTTTCCAGGCTATACGTTATCATGTTGATAAACTGGAACAATTGGTTGATGATTCGGAATGGCCGTTACCTAAATTCAGGGAATTGTTGTTTATTAAATAAGGATACCCCTGCTTACCAGCGATAAAACGCGAACCTAAAGGAGTATACCCATTATATATGGCAGCCAAATAAACCCGAGTTTATTTGGCTGCTGATGTTTAGCGACTATATGCTGCGGCTGCAGATCAGATAGTTTATCACAAAATAAAGATTATGGACACCAAGGCGCCGAATCTTTAACAGGCATCAAAATTTAATCCTTGCCGCAATGGTCGGGTATACCTGGAACAGGTTTTGTGTGGTGATAACATGGTAATACAACAACACCTTTGATCCCATTGAAAAATCACCCTTAATTTTAAACCAAACCTGCGGTTCGCCAAAAAAGGAGATGGTTTTTCCATGCAGATTTTTGGTGAAATCATCCCCCTGGTTTCTGTTCAGGGAATAAAATTCGATGTCGCCTGAAAACTCCACCTTATAATTCCAAAAGCCCTTGCCCCAGTACAGCGTGTACAAAAAATCGTGACTCGGTTTTTGCAGCATATTATAGGTATAATAAATGGCCGTGCTAAAGTATGCACCCTTCCATTGAAACAGGTAAGTTGGCCCCAGCGAAATACCGTTGTTTATATAATAACTGTATTGCCGGGGTTCGGTAACGCCAAGGCCGCCGCTATATTGCAGGCTCAGGAACACTTTTGGCTTCCAGAAACGAAAGGTTTGCGACGTTTGGATAAATGCCTTGCCAATGTTATCACCCTGTCCCTGCATATCGGTTTCTATCTTTATAAAAAAAGAACCGGGCTTTATAAATGAGGAGGTATCATTTTGAGCCTTAAAATATTCAAAATAAAGCGTCGGGAAATTTTGCGAATTATGCTGCGGATCGATCGTATGCCTGAAATCGTAATGCACCTGCAGATTTTGCGAAAATGCGCTTAATGAAGCAACAGTCAGCATCAATAAAAAAAGATATTTCATTACTATTGTTTTTAAGTTTTAACTTGTGATTGCCGGCCACCTTTCGGTTGCTTTTGTAAATATCTTTGGGTTGATTTTGGCCGGGCGTAATTGTGGCGTAAATCTGGCGTAAATCTATTTTTCCGACATTAAATAACTGCTTTATAGTACTTTATGGATGATATTGATTTTTTAGTTTTTTCGGCTTTATTTAAGGATGCTTATGCCAAATGCTTCGGGCATGCCCTTAAAAATCAGCTGACAGAAACGGAGAGCAAGATTTTCTGTAATAAGATACTGGAGCAAACCGGCCTTTCCATCGGCTGGAAAAGCGTGAAGAACTATTCGTTTTTTATAACAGATGCCGCTGCAGGTAAAAAGGAAAACCCCTCGGTAGCCACATTGGATACTATGGCCCGTTACGTTTTAGGCGCGCCCTATACCACCGAAATTCAGCGAAAAGACAACGAGAGCCATTACCCGTACTGGTTTCTTTATCGGGAAAAGCATATCCTCAACGCAAAAAAAATCAAACCAAAAAAGAGTACCGCACGAATAGCTATGCTTGCTGTCGCGATCGTAATAGTCGTAGTTATTGGTGCCTGGCTTTATATCAGATTTAGCAGCAAAGAAAAATCCTTCACTGATCAATTCGATCACACCGATGACGCGGCAATGCTCAATAATGGCTGGTTTGTAAAATCAAAAGATGCCGCTTATTGGAATAAGCGCGCGGCAATACCCGGACAGCTTACTTTGTACACCCTCGGCGGCGATAACTGGCCCGATCCATCGTCAAAGCCGGATATTAAAAATTTGTTATTGCGAAAGATCCCCGGCGACTGCTTTACAGCCGAAGTCCACTTAAAGAATTTTATACCCAGGCAGGAATGGCAGCAGGCCGGGATATTGCTGCTGGAGGATACGTCGTTTACGGGCAAAAGCATCCGGTTATCCCTGGCGTATAATGATGTTTTTGGCGGCATTGAAAAGCCGCGCGAAATTTTGATCCAGGCAATTACCTCGCTGGGCAACAATTTTGGAAAGCCAGAGGAAATTGCGCACAAACCAATTTTTTATATCGATAGCATGCGTTTCCATCCGCAGGTAATTGATAACCTGCAAAACACTGCACTCCGCATTGAAAAACACGGCAACAGATACAGGTTTTTATATGCCGGCGGCACCCGCGAAAACGGCGCTTTTACAGAAGTAGTGAGCAAGGAGTTTGACATGAAACCCAGGTATATTGGCCTGTTCGCCATAAAAGGTTTTACTAATTCGGATATAATGCCCGTTAGTTTCAAATTTTTCAGGATAACAGCTGATGCCTGTGAGTGATCGACTCCCAATTATTTTTCGGGGATAATTTATTTCCAATCAGTTAATTTCAAACATCTTAGGCCTTAATTATACGTAGTTTTACGTATATAATTCAGGGGAATTACTCTGTCCCACCTATTACCTTTACTTTAATTTTACAGTACCTGATTAAAGTGATACTATTAATATGGCTGTACGTATAATTTGCATTAAAAAAGACGAAGGAAAACACGAAAACCCCTACGTAGCGATTGACTACCTGGAGTGGATTAACGAACGTATAAATGTAAAAGGAGTAACCGACAGATCGAAAATACACGATTGGATAAAGGACGAAGACGGCGAAGCGTATATCATAGATCAATTGGGCAATAAAACATACCTGATACCGGCCGTTAGTGCAAATGGTCATAAATACGTTAAAACTGTTGAAGATGAATCAAAAGCGGATTGCCTGTTGCAACTGCCGCCATGTATATAAAATATATAACCCCGGAAATTCCGAAAGATGGACATGCCTTGCTTTATTACATCATCAAATCATCACATCGTATCCTTATGATAGTTAATTATGTCTTTCGGGATTTCCGGGGTTTAACAAAAGCTACAAGCCCCAGTTTTTAAATGGATTTTGCGACAAATTCGAATTATAATACCTATCATCGTCGCTCACTTCCTGTGTGATCCAATTGGGTTTGGCGAAAGTCTCTGCTTCGTCTTTCAATTCAATCTCGGCCATTATCAAGCCGGCATTATCGCCCAAAAACTCATCCACTTCCCACAGGTGTCCTTCAAAATGGATATTATACCTAATTTTCTCCACTTCTGATTCAGCAAGGGTGTCCAGCATTTCAATAGCATCATCAACCGGTATCGGGTATTCATACTCACTGCGCGATATGCCCTTGCTTAGTCCCTTAATAGTTATAAAGCCCTGCTTATCCTTAACTCTTATCCTGGTGGTGGTTTTTGCATCCGTTGCCAGGTATCCTTGCCGGTAATGCACACCTTCGGGTTTCGAAAGTTGTCGCCATTGGTTATGATCTACCAAAAATTTACGTTCAATTTCGATACCCATTTTAATTACTATTATTTTCGGGCGTGGTTGCCTTTGGTAAAAAATCCTTAGCCATGGTGGCTATGTTACGCCGGATGGCGGTGTTTGCCCGTTTGAGTTTGGCGACCAAAGCCTTGTCGTGAAATTCCGGTTGTGCAAAAAGCTCAGCAGTAACAATATTATCGTGCCATTTGCCTATGGTGTCCTGCAATTTATCGAGGTAGCCAATATTCAAACTGAGGCTTCCTTCAAGGGCAGCCTCAGCGAGTTTTTTATTGTACATTAAAATCTTTATCAGTTTACGGCTCGTGTGCAATTCTTCGTTAAAATGCAATGCGCTCATGTTTGCCGCTATTTGTTCCAACTGTTCCTGGTAATATGCAGCAATATCCTTGTCGCTAAGTTTATTGAGTTGGCTCTTTATTTTTTTATGAGCCTCTTTCAGTGTTTTAAAATATCCATCGCTATTGGTGCGAAACGCTATAATGCCTGATTCAATTATCTGCCGCTGACTGGACTCAAAAAGCTCGTTTTCTAACTTATATTGCTTAGCCAGTAACAAATTAATATGCGCATCGCGAATTACCCCGGCATGCTTAAATATTTTACGGACCGGCTTAAAATACTTTATCAAAGCGCTGTCAGTATCGGCAATCTCAAATAAATAAAGCATAGCCCTGAGCTTTTTTACTGCCACCCTAAATTTGTGCAGCGCCTCCTGGTCTTCGGTTTCAAAGAAAGCCTTTAAATTGGCCGTCATTAACAGCCATTCCCTATCCAGATATTTTGCTTCTTCTTTTTTCTTCATATTGCGGCTTAACATCACCGATACAGCGTAAAATCATCACCGGAATATAAATATAAGGAATATTTTGAAGAGATAGGTTAGACCAAGTGAATTCCAAGGGCCGACTCAAGACTTCAGACTCGAGACTTACCTATGCCCTGTAATGATCTGGCCGCCATGTTTTAATGGCCCGTTTTATTTCATCGGCAGTCAGGTTTTCCCTTGCAGCTCTGTCGGCAAGCACTAAAAATTCATCATCAGGTGCAAATCTTAAGGCGATGACCTGGCTCATGGTTATGCGGCTATCAAGCGGTTTATGCGCAAGTATATAATGCCTCAGGCTTTCTTCAGAACGGATAGCCCGGTCTTGTACAGTTACCGCAAATGTCCTGCTGTACCAAAAAAGTAGTATGCCTATGATAAATAATACAACAATTAATATGGACCCGATAACCGAATCGTGCGAGGTGATTTGCAGATAGGCATTTATAATGGAAACGATGGTGCCGATGGTTAAAAGCGAGCCGGCCACTAAGTGGAAACCAACAACAAACTGTTTATGCTGCGCATAATTTTGAACTTTCATGATGAGTATATTTTTGAGGCAAGATAAGGTTTATTGGCATATTGCAAGCCGATTGAAGATGGTTTTTATTGACAAGGCCGGGAAACATTTAGCTAACATTTGCGTTAATATTTTTAATCAAAAATTAATCATTTATGAGCAACTCAGCAATTTCAACAGAAAAAACACTTGCCATAGGCGGCGAACTTACAGTAAACAGGATGGGCTACGGCGCTATGCGCATTACCGGCAAGGGATTTTGGGGCCCGCCGAAAGACGAGGCCGAAGCCATAAAGGTTTTACAGCGGGCCGTGGAGTTGGGTGTAAATTTTATTGATACGGCCGACAGTTACGGCCCTCACGTTTCGGAAGAATTGATAGCAGAAGCACTATATCCATACGCCGACGACCTGGTGATAGCCACCAAAGGTGGTTTGCAGCGTACCGGCCCCGATGAATGGCCCATTGATGCGAGTCCTGAGCACTTACAAAAAGCATTGGAAGGCAGCTTAAGGAGATTAAAGCTGGAGCAGATAGACTTGTATCAACTGCACCGCATCGATCCGGTTGTGCCTGCCGAAAAAAGTTTTGAGTTTTTACAAAAAGCCCAAAACGAGGGTAAAATAAAACATATCGGCTTATCCGAAGTGGATGTGGATATGATAAAAAGAGCACAGGAGTTTTTTGACGTGGTATCGGTACAAAACATGTATAGCGTTGATAACCGCAAATGGGAACATGTATTGCAATATTGCAAAGCGCATCAAATTGCGTTTATCCCGTGGTTCCCGCTAAATGCGGGTAATGTTGCCAGCCAGGACAAACTGAAACGGATATCGGAAAAGCACGATGCCACTGTTCACCAGGTAGCCTTAAACTGGCTGCTTAACCATTCGGACAATATTTTGCTGATACCCGGCACTTCGAGCGTTGCACATTTGGAGGAAAACCTTGATGCAGTATCGCTTGAACTAAGCGACGGCGATATCCAGGAGTTAAATAGCATATCGCCTCAATAACAAATTGGCGTACCAATTTCGTTGTATTTGAAAAAATTTAGTAAAAGGTAAATTACATTTAAACCTTTGAAAAATAAATATGTCAAAGCAGCAATGTTGTTATTAACCCCTTTATTATGAAAAAGATAAAATTATCCTTTGCAGTTGTGTTACTGCTTGCTGCGGTAGCATGTAAAAAATCGAACAATACAACGCCCTCTACCGGTGGCAATGTATCAAACCAGGAAGCCGCCGATATGGTTGCAGGCTCTCTCTCCCTTAATTCAAACGGCGTAGCGAATGTAGCTGCCGACGCCTCGCTGAACGCCTCGGTGTTTGTGAGCACGCATGCTACCTGCGGAACCACAAAGTCCGACAGTATTTCGCGGAAGAGCAATCCAAACGCACCATTTTCGTATAGTTATAATTTAAAATATAGCTTTACGGTAGATTGCGACGGCAGCCAGCCCGACAGCCTTTCCAGCAGCCTGACCTACAACGGCTCGTTTAGCGGACCAAACATGGCGTCAACAAACTCCGGCAGCTCTATTTTCACCGTCAACGGGTTGCTGCCTGGTGCAAGCAACTTCATTATCAATGGCGAATACAAACGCGCCGGTTCATTTAATTCAAAAATCGATACTTCGAATCATGGCAACAGCAATATTGATATCATGATTAAATCGCTTACACTGGCAAAACCATCGCGCAACATTGTGAGCGGTACAGCAACCATTTCTATTACCGGCGATGTGCCGCGTAAAGGAAGCTTTAGCTATACCGGTACGCTGGTATTTAACAATAACGGAACCGCTACCTTAACACTAAACGGAACGGTGTATTTAATAAACCTAGCCACAGGCGACCGGATGAAGGTTTAATGCCTACTAATAGCAAGTCCTTTAAAAAGTCGACATATTGTCTGCAAAAAAAGAATGTTATTGCCGGTTGTGCAATGACATTCTTTTTTAAAGCAATTTTATCGACAGCTATTATGGGGCGGTTATGACAATCAAACATCTGCCACCTTAAACGGTCTTATTTCATACCTCTCCCATATTTTTTGGGTGATATAAGGTTCTGTTTGCTTCCAGTTTTCCAGTTGTTCTTCGGTTTCAAACTGCATCACCATTACCGATCCGATCATTTTTCCTTCGTCATTTAAAATAGCCCCGCCAAAAACAAAATTGCTGTTTTTCTTGAGCTCACGTGCGCCTTCAAAGTGATGCGGTCTCACTTGCATGCGGCGGTCGAGTGCACCGGCGTCGGTATAATCGTAAGCGGTTATCAAATACTGATTCATAGTACAATATAGTTTATAATCGTTTTCTAATTTACCAAATTTGGCGGGGTGACTTAAAAATTTGTTACTTTATCTACCGCAAATAAAATAAAAAGAAAAAAATAACTGTATGATTTACATTTTTTCGTAATATTTGCCTTTTGTAACCAATGCAATAAAACTAATGAAGAACTCGCTACATCAAGAATTCAAAAAACTGTTTAATAAAGATGCCGGCTATGCCTATTTTTCGCCCGGCCGTGTAAATCTTATTGGTGAGCACATTGATTATAATGGCGGACTGGTAATGCCTTGCGCCATTACGTTTGGCACTTATTTATTGGTTTCGCCCAATGCCGACCGCACACTCCGGTTCCGCAGTTTAAACTTTGATGATAAACTGGATATCCCTGTGCAGGACGATTATACCAAAACGGGCGAGAAATGGTTTAACTATCCGCTGGGCGTTATTGAGTATTTTTTGAAAGATGGCCATCCAATGCACGGCCTCGATATGCTTTTTTATGGCGATATTCCCATCAGTTCGGGGTTATCATCATCCGCATCAATTGAGGTGGTTACAGCCTTCGCGCTAAATGATATATTGGATTGCAATTATTCAAAACTCGATCAGGTTAAACTTTCCAAGGATGTAGAAAATAACTTTATTGGCGTAAACTGCGGCATAATGGACCAGTTTGCAGTGGCTTTTGGCGAAAAAAACAAAGCCCTGATGCTTAACTGCAACACCCTTGCCTATGAGGCTGTTGACAGTAACCTTGGCGACCATGTGCTGGCGATCATCAACACTAACAAACCACGCAAGCTTGCGGAATCGAAATACAACGAACGCGTGCAGGAATGCGCCACCGCCTTAGCAGCCTTGCAGCAGGAATTAAATATTCAAAATCTGTGCGATATTGATTCGACTACATTTAATAAACATGCCCACCTGATAACCGACAAGGTTGTTTTCAAACGCGCTAAACATGTGGTTGAGGAAAACGACCGAGTGAAATTGGCAGCTGTCGCGCTAAGTAACAATAACCTCGAAGAGTTTGGTCGATTGATGTATGTGTCGCATGAGTCGCTGCGCGACCTGTACGAAGTTAGCGGAGCCGAACTGGATGCTGTTGTTGAATACAGTAAAACCGATGCTAACGTAGCCGGAGCCCGTATGACAGGTGCAGGCTTTGGCGGCTGCGCGATAGCGCTGGTAAAAGCGGATGCTTTTGATGACTTTAGCAAAAAAGTTATTGCTCATTATACAGATAAGATAGGTTACGCGCCATCCGTTTACAGCTCATTAATTGGGGATGGTGTTGGTTTTTTCCGGGAACCTGTAAAATCCGAAACTGCGTAATTACCCAAACCCAATTTCCGCATTATATTTACCTTTGCGCCCGATTGCTTTCCGCTTCGGGCTTTTTGCTTTTAGCAGGCTTAATGCTTTCTCCCCAAAAAATATGAGGAAATTAAAACTTGATGAACTTAACCGGGCTACGGTTGCCGAATTTAAAACACTCGAAAAATTCCCGGTTGCCATAGTGCTTGATAATGTGCGCAGCATGCACAATATCGGCTCCATCTTTCGTACGGCTGATGGTTTCGCTGTTGAGCAAATCTGCCTTTGCGGAATAACCGCCCAGCCACCACACCGCGAAATTGAAAAAACTGCATTGGGAGCCACCCAATCTATCAACTGGAGTTATTTTGCTGATGTATTAACCGCCGTTGAAAAATTAAGAAGTGAAGGTTATCGCATCATTGCCGTTGAACAGGCCGAAAACAGCACCATGCTGAATCAATTTAAAGTAAATGCCGATGAAAAATACGCCCTTGTATTTGGCAACGAAGTAAATGGCGTGAGCGATGAAGTGATGGCTGTTATCGACGCCTGCATCGAAATACCCCAATTCGGCACCAAACATTCGTTTAATATCGTGGTATCCGCAGGGATTGTTTTGTGGGACCTATTTTCAAAAATGGTTGTTGGTTCATAGATAGTAGTTCATGGTTCATAGCTTAAAGAGACGAGATTTGAGAGTCTTTGAAAAGATGTCAAATCTAAACTGGCCATTCCAATCACTATTTAGAAAAACTATGTAAACTATCAATTATTGTTTATTTTTGAATATGCAAACTCTTGAAATAAAAGTACCGGAAAGCAAGACCCGGCTGGTAAAAGAACTTTTAAAAGAACTGGGCGTGGTAGTAAAAATAAAAAAAGACGGAATAACGCCAAATGATGAGACCATTGCTGCTATGAACGAACTAAAAGCCGGAAAAGGTAAAAAGTTCAAAAACGTGGAGAAATTATTCAATAGCATCTAATCTTTATCATGTTTGAAATTGTAGCCTCCACCAAGTTTTTGAAAGACTTGAAATTGCTAAAAAAACGCTCGGCTCCCGATTTCTATGCAGCACAACAACTTATTACCACTCTTGCCGAAAAGGGGCACCATGGCCTCGGCAAAAAACACAAGGCGCACAAATTAAAAGGAGAGTACAAAGGCTATTGGGAATGTCATATCAAGCCCGACCTTCTGCTTATTTGGGATGAAAACGACCGAATAAACTTGATTGAACTTGTCAGAACAGGAACCCATTCCGATTTATTTTAGGTAGCAAGAATTCATAACCTACAACACTACCTGCTACAAACCATTACTATAAACTAAAAATGGCCCATAGTTGCCGGCGGCTTGCAGCTACCATGAACTATGAACCATCAGCTATGAATAATATCTACAAGTGTATCACCTCGCCGTACGCATCGGCTGCGGCCTCCATTACGGCCTCGCTCATGGTTGGGTGTGGGTGTATCGATTTAATGATCTCGTGACCGGTAGCTTCCAGCTTGCGGGCGGTTACGCATTCGGCTATCATTTCGGTAACGTTGGCTCCAAGCATGTGAGCGCCTAAAAACTCGCCGTATTTAGCATCAAATATCAGTTTTACAAAACCGTCCTTGGCGCCTGCTGCACTGGCTTTGCCCGATGCTGAGAAAGGGAATTTACCAACTTTAATTTCGTAACCGGCTTCTTTAGCTGCTTTTTCGGTATAACCAACCGAAGCAATCTCGGGCGAGCAATAAGTACAGCCTGGTATGTTGTTGTAATTGATTGGTTCGGGGCTTAAGCCTGCAATTTTCTCAACACAGGTAATACCTTCTGCCGATGCTACATGTGCCAGCGCCTGTCCTTTAACAATATCGCCAATGGCATAGACGCCTTCAACGTTGGTACGGTAAAAATCATCAACCACTACTTTACCCCTGTCGGTAGTTACGCCGGCTTCTTCCAGGCCTATACCCTCTATATTGGTAGCTATACCTACTGCTGATAATACAATCTCCGCCTCAAGTGTTTCAGTTCCTGTAGCAGTTTTAACCTGTACTTTGCACAAATCGCCGCTGGTATCAACCGATTCAACATTTGAGCTGGTCATGATATTGATGCCTTGTTTTTTTAGGATGCGGGCCAGTTGTTTTGATACTTCTTCGTCTTCCAGCGGTACAATATTGTCTAAAAATTCAACTACGGTAACCTTGGTGCCAATTGAATTGTAGAAATAGGCAAACTCGATACCAATAGCGCCTGAGCCAACTACCACCATAGATTCCGGTTTTTTGGGTAGCACCATAGCCTGCCGATAGCCAATTACTTTTTTGCCATCCTGTTTCAGGTTGGGCAATTCGCGTGAGCGGCCGCCGGTTGCTACAATGATGTGTTTACCGCTAAGCTCCTGCTTTTCGCCATTGGCTGCAGTAACTTCAACCACACCCTTACCTTTAAGCTTACCTGTGCCCATCAGCACATCAATCTTATTCTTCCTCATCAAAAACTGAACACCTTTGCTCATACCATCGGCAACGTTGCGGCTTCTTTTTACAACGGCATCAAAATCAACTTCGCCGCCGGAAACTTTAATACCATAATCGGCAGCGTGGTTAAGGTACTCAAATACCTGGGCGCTCTTTAGCAAGGCTTTGGTGGGGATACAGCCCCAGTTAAGGCAAATGCCGCCCAGCGACTCTTTTTCAATAATGGCAGTTTTTAAACCTAACTGCGATGCGCGGATTGCAGCCACATAACCGCCCGGACCTGAACCAATAACAATTAAATCGTAGCTCATATTTTTGATGATATTATTTTATTTTTTTAGTGATATTTTGTGTTTTGCAAATCTTGTGCGACATCTCAAATCGTAAAACTTATCCGCATTATATTCTTAAAAATCGCTATTTGTAAGCCTTTTAACGGTATAGCAGTATTAATGTTTAGCTGATGGGTTATTTATCTTGAGTATGAATTAAATCCGGCGGCAAAGCTAAGTAAAAGCTACCAAATGAGAAAATTATCGATCTGCTTAGAGCCACACCCGGTAATATTAAAATATATTTCGCCGTGAGCAATATTAAGCAATAGTAAATTTACGACAATGGCACCAATTAACACAAAGCTTTCAATAAATTGATGTAATTATTACTAAATGTTGATAAATGTCTAATAATTATTAATATTAATTTAACATTGGTAATGGTGCTTGATTCTATCTTTGCAACAAAATTAATACAGTACATAACGTTTCACTTAAAAAAGCATTCTATGAGGAAGTATTTACTTTTAATCTTACTCGCTGGGCTAACGATTTTCACCAGTAAAAACGTATCAGCCCAGGGTGTAACAACGGCCAACTTAAACGGTACCGTTACCGACAGTAAGGGCCCAATCCCCGGCGCCACGGTTAGCATTACACACCTCCCTACCGGGACCGTGTATTCAACCGTAACCCGTGCCGACGGTCGTTACAATTTGCCCAACTTACGTGTTGGGGGTCCTTACACTTTTAAAGTTACTTTTATTGGTTACAAGGATTTCGTTCAGGAAAACATCAGCCTTTCAATTGGCCAGGACCAACGGACTGACGCCAAACTGGAAGACAACACCACCAGCCTTGCTGAAGTGGTAATCAGCGGCAACACCGGTAAAGTGATCAACACCAACCGCACGGGCGCCCGCGAAACTATCAACCGCGCGCAAATTGATGCGTTGCCAACTTTTAACCGTTCATTGAGCGATTTTACAAAGCTGGCTCCATCGGCTACCGACGGTTTAAGCTTTGGTGGTCGCAGCAACTTGTTTAACAACATCACCGTTGATGGTGCCTTGTTTAACAACTCGTTCGGCTTATCGGGTACATTAGGCGGTCAAACAAACTCACAGCCTATTTCATTAGACGCGATTGACCAGATCCAGGTTGATATTGCACCTTATGACGTTCGCCAGGGTAACTTTACCGGTGCAGGTGTTAACACCGTAGTAAAATCGGGCACCAACACTTTTAAAGGTACCATTTACGATTACATCCGCGGTGTAAGCCTTACAGGTTACGATGCTGGCCCTACAAGCGTTACCAAAACACCATTTAACTACCGTCAAACCGGAGTTAGTTTGGGCGGCCCAATCATCCCTAACAAATTATTCTTCTTTGTTTCGGGCGAAGAAGAGCGTATCAGCCAGCCGGCAACGCCATTTGTGGCTTCGGCTCCCGGCGTAAGCGGCGCGAACGTTTCGCAAGCAGATGCTGCTACGCTTAATGCCATTACAGCTAAGTTGGCTTCATACGGTTACAATCCTGGCCCGTACCAGGGTTATAACTATGATACCTACAGCAACAAGCTGACTACAAAAATCGACTGGAACATCGATAAAAACAACACTTTCAGCGCCAAGTATTTTTATCTGAAATCATACGGCGATCACCCTGCAAGTAATTCCAACTCTGGTATCAGCAATTTTGGCGCCAGAGCAGCCAGTCCTACCACCCTGCCATTTTATGGTTCAGGCTACAGGATCAACAACAACTTCAACATCGGTATTGTTGAGTTAGATACCCGTATCAGCAGCACGATGTCAAACAGGTTAACCGCGGGTTATTCAGCCCTGCGCGACTACCGTTCTTCATTAGGCAACGGCACTATACCACTGGTTGATATTGGCAACGGTACTACCGATCAAAACGGTGTGGTAACCGGTTCGTCAAATGCTACTTTAACCACTTTTGGTTATGAGTTATTTACCGCCGGAAATATTTTGTACACCAATATCGGACAGTTTTCGGATGACCTGACCATTTTCTCGGGCAAACACGAAATAACCTTTGGTACAAGCGACCAGATCCAGAGCTATAAAAACGGTTTTGCGCCAAACTATAATGGTGTGTATGTTTTTAACTCAGCTTCCGACTTTTTGAACGGTCTGCAAGCGCAAACCTATGCAACCCGTTATTCAGCTTTGCCTGATGGTTCGTTCCCCTATGCAAAAATCAAAGCCGGTATATACAGTGTATATGCGCAGGATAAATACAACGCAACTGACAACCTTAAGTTAACCTATGGTATCAGGGCCGATTATGATGCGTTCCCAACAACACTTGCCCAAAACGCTAACGCTGAAGCCATAACTTTCCAGCAGGGCATACATGTTGATCCATCAAAATTACCCAAAAACAGGATTCAGCTATCCCCACGTTTCGGCTTTAACTGGGATGTTAGCGGCGATCACCAAACACAGGTGCGCGGCGGTAGCGGCTTATTTGCAGGTACCGTACCATTTGTATGGATATCAAACCAGGCATCAAATAACGGCTTGCTGTTTGGCTCATATTCTATCACCAAGGGTGCACCGGGTAACACTGCAGCACAAAATCAGCAGTTATTTTTTAACCCCAACCCAAATGCAAACAGGCCGCCGGTTGGTCAGGGTGTAGCCAGTACCTCATACGAGCTGGACGTTGCTGATCCTAACCTGAAATATCCAAAAATCTGGAGGACAAACTTAGCGGTTGATCAGCGTTTGCCCGGTGGCGTTATCGCAACTGTTGAAGCTGCGTACACCAAGGACATTAATGCTATTTACCACCAAAACTTGGTACTTTCTGACAGGGATACAACATTACATGGCCCTGAGGGACAAATCAGGTATATTTCTAAAAATACAACCCCTAATCCTTCAAGCCCGCAAAGTGCCTCAAACCCGGCAATTACCGGTTTGTATTATATGACTAACACCAGCCAGGGGTATTCATACTTTGTTACCGGCCAGCTGCAAAAAAACTTTGCCAACGGCTTTAATTTTAACATCGCTTATACCCATAGTGGTTCAGAGGATGTAAATGACGGCGGTTCGACTGCCAGCACCATCTGGAGCACACGTTATGTTGCCGGCAATCCTAATGGCGACAACCTGTCGAACAGCTCTTTTGTACAGCCAAACCGTATCATCGCGTCAGCTTCATACAAAAAAGAATACTGGCATAACACCGCCACTACCTTTGGTTTAGTGTACGAAATGGCCAACAACGGTGCTATATCGTACATCACCAGCGGCGACCCTAACAATGACGGTGCAACAAATGATTTGATGTGGATTCCAAGAGCCCAGGGCGATATTGAACTGGTACCCGACTTCAACGGTGATACCCGTACAGCAACCCAGATCTGGAACCAGTTAAACAACTTCATCAGCCAGGATAAATACCTTAGCTCACACCGTGGTCAGTTTGCACAACGTAACGGCGTTATTTTGCCTTACTTCCACAGGTTGGATTTACACCTTGCCCAAGACTTTTTTGTAAAAGCTGGTAAAACCAAAAATACCATTGAGGTTTCTGCTGATATCATCAACTTTGGTAACCTGTTAAATAAATACTGGGGACTGTACCAGGATTCGTTTAACGGATTTAACAGCGGTGGTACAACCGTGCTTAAATTCCAGGGTATTGATGCAGCAACAGGACAAGCTAAATACTCGTTCCCATACCTTGATAAAAACAACCTGATACCGGTTACAAAATCGTTCATCTACGATACAAGCCAAATATCACGTTACCAGGTACAAATTGGTGTTCGTTACATATTTAACTAATCATCTTTTCTATCTCAATAAAAAACCCGGTCAAATTGGCCGGGTTTTTTATTTGGATTATATTCTAACCGATTAAAAACGGCAGTATACTTTGGTGCAATTAGTTATAAACAAACTCGCCCAGGGGCGATGTTATCGTAACCTGTTTTTTATCAGCTTTTTCAACATGGCCTATAATCTGGGCATCAACCCCAAAACTTTTTGATATGCTGATCAGCGACGCTGCAACCTCTTGCGGTACATAAAGCTCCATACGGTGCCCCATGTTAAATACCTTGTACATTTCGTGCCAGCTGGTTTTCGATTCTTCCTGTATCAGCTTAAATAGTGGTGGTACATCAAAAAGATTGTTCTTGATAATATGCACATCATCCACAAAATGCAATACCTTGGTTTGCGCGCCGCCGCTGCAATGCACCATGCCATGTATTTGAGGCCGGTGTTCATCCAAAATGGCTTTAATAATGGGTGCATAGGTGCGTGTTGGTGATAACACCAGTTTGCCGGCAGTTATTGATTCGCCGTTTCCGATACCAATTTTATCCGTAAGATTTTTAGTACCCGAAAATATCAGATCGTAAGGGATGGCCTGATCGTAACTCTCGGGGTATTTTTGGGCGATGGTTTTATTAAAAACATCGTGCCGGGCTGATGTTAAGCCATTCGATCCCATCCCGCCATTGTACTCAGTTTCGTAATGGGCTTTCCCGTATGATGCCAGTCCGACGATTACATCGCCAGGTTGTATGGTATGGTTGGATATTACTTCGTCGCGTTTCATCCGGCAGGTAACGGTTGAGTCTACGATGATGGTGCGCACCAGGTCACCCACATCGGCAGTTTCGCCGCCTGTTGAATAAATGCCTATGCCGGCATCCCTAAGCCCCGCCAGCACTTCTTCGGTTCCGTTAATAATGGCAGCAATAACTTCGCCGGGGATTAAATGTTTATTACGGCCGATAGTTGATGATAAAAGAATATTGTCCGTAGCGCCAACGCAAAGCAAATCGTCGGTGTTCATGATGATGGCATCCTGCGCAATTCCGCGCCATACCGATATATCGCCGGTTTCTTTCCAGTAGGTATAGGCCAGTGATGATTTGGTACCTGCTCCATCGGCATGCATAATATTGCAGTACGATGGGTCGTTTGTTAATATATCGGGCACAATTTTGCAAAAAGCTTTAGGAAAAACGCCTTTATCGATATTTTTTATGGCATTATGTACATCATCTTTTGAGGCAGATACGCCCCTTTGATCATATCTTTGCGAAGAAATCATCTGCAAATATAGCAGTTAGTGGTTTATGGTTGATAGGAGATCGTAAAAACTGTAAGTTTAACCAGACCGGCGTGTTTGCATAGCAAGTGAATTTTTACCACAAAGGGCACAAGGCGGAAAACACAAAGGACACTAAGTTTTTTGGAAAGGCGTATTTCCCGGAGTGTTTTTGTAATTATATGTTACGGTTGCTCTTTCCTTTAATCGTCAACAATAAAACGGCACTTTTGTACTATATAAATGAAGAAATTATTCCACTGGCTAAGACTGCAATTAAAACGATCATTTGACAGGATACGGAATGAAAAACTAAAGAAAAATATTTTGCAGGCCATCCCTTTCTGGATAGCCTCGGTTTTAACAGGATTATTTGCCGTATTGTATACACGCCTTTTTATTTTGGCGGAGGATGTTACTACAACGGCTTTTAAATGGCACCCTTCTTCGCTCTTTGTTATAACGCCCATTTGTTTTGTATTTGCATGGTGGCTGGTACAGCGGTTTTCCCCATACGCCAGGGGTAGCGGTATCCCACAGGTGATGGCCGCTATACAAATATCATCACCCAAAACAACTGGTATCGTCGATAAGCTTTTGGGTTTTCGCATCATATTAATAAAGGTGTGTTCAAGCCTGGTGATGGCCGTCGGTGGCGGTGCAATAGGTCGTGAAGGACCAACCATACAAATCTCAACATCCATATACAAGATCACCTACCAGCTACTACCCAAATGGTGGCCTAAAATAGCCAAGCGTAATATGATGGTGACTGGGGCTGCCGCAGGTTTGGCAGCAGCCTTTAATACACCACTCGGCGGTATCGTATTCGCCATTGAAGAATTAACCAAAACCCACTTTAGCTATTATAAAACGGCCATATTTTCCTCGGTAATTATTGCGGGA
>Ga0206865_1084_pt1 | contig 29989 bp, 25 predicted proteins | sample Alteio_BWOrgCont_39_FD_152628 | JGI IMG/M metagenome (GOLD analysis project Ga0206865, IMG submission 152628) | Enriched cells from forest soil in Barre Woods Harvard Forest LTER site, Petersham, Massachusetts, United States -... | ecosystem: Environmental > Terrestrial > Soil > Temperate forest >...
CGCGGATGGCGCAGAGGCGCGGGCGACCGAAGGGCGAATTGTTTCTCCAATAGGCGGACCCGTTGCCATTGAGCATTCCGGGGCCGGTGATACGCAAATGATCGGTATGCTCGGCGTTCAGCAGGTCGGTGGTCCATTCTTCAAAATGTCCTTCAAAGCGAATCCCCTTGCGCAATTCAAAGTCCTGCGGATTGGTTGAGCATTTCAGCACCGCGCCCTCGCGCAATTCGACATTTACGCCGGGCTTGAGGAAGAGCGAGCCACTGATGAATTCACCTTTGGGGATGACCAGGGTTCCACCGCCGGCAGCGGCGCATCGGTCGATCGCTGTTTGAATGGCCTTGGTGTTCACCGTCTTGCCATCGGCCAGTGCGCCGTATTGCGAAATGTCGAACTGTGCATGCCCGGCGGCGATTGCCGGGCCGCAGGCGAGCAAGAGGATTGCACAACTAAGCCATAAAGGGGTCAGTATGCGGTATTTATTCGAGCAAAAGTTCATTTTGCTGTTGGCCTCGTGTAAGCGTTCGATGCGCTACACGGTGGGCTTGAATGCGGTTTACTGATCTGGACGTCCGGTGTCAATGCTGTGGAGTTGGTCCCTTTACGAACAAAGAACCCCTAACCCAATCATTCGAGTAAAACAAAATGCTGACAAGAAACATCAAACACAGAACTGCTGTTAAAAATTCCATGGGCCCGGCGGGATATAATTTACTTAGGGATGTAATCACGACATACATTGAACTCAGAAAACTAATTGGCCATAACAGAAAGTACCATTTCAGAACTGTCACATTGCATTTTGTCATCTGATTGCAAACAAATGGCAGAGTAAGTCCAGACACAGTAAAGACAATGCGCAAAATGTTGGAAACAGGGTCAAATAAAGGCGTTTTTGAATTGGAAATAAAACTGTCAATTACTTCGGAACGATAATGAATCAGCCAAAACAAATCACTTAAGGCGCATAGGGTAAATACCATTAACCAACACAGAATAAGAGCATGAAGCCACTTCAGGTACCACTTCACTGATTGCGGATAAGCGCCGTTCTTTAAAATGCTTTTCCATGTTGTTTGCGCAAATATAAGAAAGATAATTAAAGCGACAATCAGGTTCATAACAGCGTCAGCCCCCAGTTTTAATATCAGATACTGTCATAGTCAAACCGTTCGGAACCAGAAGTGTCTCTACACCCCCCTGATATGGATGGTTATTGGCTTTAAGCCATCGGATTCGGCGGTCAGGGTGATTTTGCCCGGATGCCCGGCTTTGGCACGGACGATGACCAGCACCAGGCCGTTGAACGCGTCATGCTCCGGCGCCTGAAAGGACTCAAAGCTCGTCGGGTTGCCGTTGTCCGTGACAACGATTTCGCCAGGGCCCGTGATGCTAAATTTGATATGATTGTCCGAAAGCGGCACTTGCAGGCCGTGCTTGTCTGCTACCGTCACAGTGATGTAAGATAGGTCATTACCATTGGCAGTGATACGGTTGCGGTCGGCTTTAGCGAGCAGTTTTGCCGGAGCGCCGGTCGTTTTCACTTCATCGTTGGCCCAGGGTTTGCCGTTTTTGTAGGCGACGACCTTCAGCGTGCCCGGCTCATATTTCACGTCATTCCAAACAATGCGGTATTCGTATTGGCCCTTCGTTTTCCTGCCCAACGATTTGCCGTTGAGGAAAAGCTCGGCCTCATCGCCGCTGGTATAAACATCAACGGGTGTGATCTGGCCGATGCGGTTGGGCCAATTCCAATGCGGCAGGATATGCGCCATCGGAAAGTCCGGCCGCCAATGCGCCTGGTAGAGATAAAATCTGTCCTTCGGAAAACCGGCCAGGTCCACGATGCCGAAATAGGAACTGCGCGAGGGCACGGTCATTTTGCCATGGTCGGCCAATTCCTTGTCCATGGCGGCCTGTTGCGCCGGGTCGCTAAATTTCAATAAATTCGTCGTGTCCCGATCATACGGGGTCGGCTCGCCGAGATAATCGAAGCCGGTCCAGACAAATTGGCCGGCAACGGCTGGATTTTCATCTTCCCCGGCGAATTCAGCATCGGGAGTGGTGGCCCACGGCGGAGCGTAGAGATCATAGGAGCTGACCTGAAAATCTTCCATGCCGCCGGCTTTATTGGTGCTGACCGGGAAGAAATATTCGCCGCGCGAACTAATAGTAGATGCCGTTTCGCTGCCGAAGAGGGCGATGGCCGGATTCCTGTCCCGGAAATTTGCGTACAGGAACGGCTTATAGTTGTATCCGAACACGTCCACGATGTTCTCAAATCCGTTGTAGCCTGCTTCGGTATGATTACAGGCCGCCGTCGTGGGACGCGTCGGGTCTTCCTGGTGCGCGATGCTCACGAGATCTTCAGCGATGCCGAACTGTCTTATGTGGGTTTGTTCTGAAATTTCGTTGCCGATGCTCCAAAGGATGATGGAAGGGTGGTTGCGGTCGCGTTCTAGTTCAGCGCGGAAATCGCGCTCGTGCCAATCGTTGAATAGAAGGTGATAATCGTTCCGGGTTTTGTTGTTGACCCAACAATCGAATGATTCGTCCATCACCAAAATGCCCATCCGGTCGCACAGATCCAGCAGTTCGGGCGCCGGCGGATTATGCGAGGTGCGGATGGCATTGCATCCGAACGATTTCAGGATCTCAATCTGCCGTTCCAGCGCGCGCTCATTGATGGCCGCCCCCAGCGCGCCCAGATCGTGATGGTCGCAGACTCCCTGGATCTCAACGCGCTTGCCGTTCAATAGAAATCCGTTGGTGGCCGTGAATTGGATGGTGCGAACGCCGAACGGCGTCTCGTAACGGTCCGCCAAAGCTCCGTCCTGCGTAACCGAAGTGACAACCACGTATCGGTCCGGATGTTCCAGACTCCACAATCTGGGGTCCGGAATGGAAACCTGTGTTTCGGATGACTGCGAACCATGCGCGGCGATGGCCACGCCACTGGCAAAAATCGCGCCGACCGATTTGCCCCTGGAGCCGTCCGTGTTCAGCTCGTAAATTTCATTTTCGATTGAAACGCTGGCACCCGCATCTGAATCATTATCGACGCTCGCCTGGATCTTTACCGTTGCGCTGTCTTGGGTGATTTCCGGCGTGGTCACGTACGTTCCCCAGTGAGCGATGTGCACAGGCGCGGTTTTTTCCAGCCAGACATTCCGATAAATACCGCCGCCGGGATACCAGCGTGAAGAGTTCGGCGGATTGTCGAGGCGGATGGCGATGACATTATCGCCGCCGAAGTTCAGAAAAGGCGTCAGGTCCACCTGCCATGACGAATAGCCGTAAGGCCAGCCGCCGACAAATTTGCCGTTGCACCACACGGCGGCGTACGCCATCGCGCCATCAATATCCAAATAAATCTTTCGGCCTGCGTCCGATGTGGGGATTTCCAAATGTTTCCGGTACCAGGCGATGCCCCACCAGGGCAGCTTGCCGGTCGAGCCGGAAAAATCCTGGTTGAACGGACCTTCGATCGCCCAATCATGAGGCAGGTTCAATTGTTGCCAGCTCGCGTCGTCAAAATCCGGTTGGGTGAAGAGATAATTGGTCCTGCCCGGCTCGCCATCCGGGCGCACGGCGGGCGTGTTTGTGGTAAACGGATTTCCCGTCGGCAACAGCCAGTCGCGAATGGCCCTGTAACTCAATTGATTGGAGCCTACATCCGGTGAATCAGCTTTGATAAAGCGCCAGTCGGAATCGATTGAAATGCGTTCGCGCTGTGAGCCGGCGGCGAAGGCGGCAGTGGAAACCATTAAAAACAATCCAAACAAAAGAATTTTTACTTTCATAGATTTTGACTGTGTGAAAAGAAATTACTAACGATATTCACGACAAAACGCAATTACCCGTTTGGGGGATATCATTGATAGGTCAGCAATTCCACTTCGCGCATTCCCTCGTTCGCCAGCTCCCAGCGGCCGCCATGTTTGACGACGAGGTGATGGCATGGATTTGCCGCCTCATTGGCCTCGTTCACCGAGAGCAGTTGGAATTTGGCCGGGCTTTTGATCTCTGACGCGGCGCGCGGCATGATGGCAAAGGCAACGCCATTATAATTCAGGGCGATTTCGTATCCGGCAACCCCTTCGCGCTGCGCCACGGGATTTGGCAATACCAACATCGGATAGCGATGCAGATAGGGAAAATCCGTTGCGCGGACGAGCACGCGGCATAGCTCCGTCTGGCTACGAAGAAAATTGAGGAGGCTGAAGGCATTCGGATTGTGTTCATCGAGGAGGATTTCACGGTCGTCGAGGCCGTTGAGATTCTGGCCGTTCCATTCACCATGATCGTTGCGCTCGCCGGGCGAGGCCTTCCGGAACCAGGAAGCGAAATTATCGTTGACCAGAACATTCAATTCAAAATGCACGTGAGCCCGCCATTGGCCGATCGCCTCGGCGTTCGAGGTCCGTCCCATGGTGGCGATCACTTCGCCGGTCTTCACAGGTTCGCCGGCGTGCAACCCTGGACGCGGCGCGCTGAGGTGCGCGTAGAGCGAATAGATTTCGATGCCCTGGATGACGTGTTTGATGACGATGTAATTCCCATAGTTGGACAATGAAGGTCGCGTATTGATGTAAACCACCATGCCGTCGGCGGTGGCCATGACGGGATCAGTCGGCTCGCCGCGGCGGTCGGTCTGCAAATGGCGGATATCCAGGCCCTCGTGCAACCGCTGGCCGTTATCGCGCACGCAACCGAAACTGCCGCTCGTCCAGGGTTTGTCCGGCTCAGTGGGGGCAAAGAATTTCAATTCCGCGCCTTGCTCATACAGATAATGGTTCGCCGTGGGAAATTGAAACGGCGATTGCGCCCAAAGAGGCGAGGCACAGAGCAGGAATATCGCAAAAAAAGCCCTTCGGAATGCAACGATCATTTACTGACCCTTTTGATCTTTTTTGATGACGTTGGTGAGTCCCACGATGAATTGGTCCGCTTCGTCATGCGACATGTCCGGGGTGAAGGTCAGGGTGCCGTCATAGATGCGACGGGTGATTATGGGCGCGGCCAGCCAGCGGCCGTCTTTCAACTTTTCACCCCATTGGCCGAAGATGGCAAAGTGTTTTCCCAGGCTCCCGGCGGAATACTCTTCCAGCAGCAGCGTGCTGGTTTCGTCAAATTTGAGTTGGAGGGAAAATCCGCCCGGGGAATTGACGGTTTTGGCGGAGATGAGATTAGCCTCGGTGAAAATCGGTTCCTTCTGGATGGTCATCGTCACGGGGTCGGCGCGAACAACGGTGATGGATTGCGTCACGCTTGGATCTTCCGGCGTGGACTCTATGTGGATGCGCACCGCGCTGACCTGCTTTTCCTTCTTTTTCTGTTCGGACGTCTGGCATCCGCATACGAGCGTTACGGCCAGCGCCAGGATTAAATAGAGATTGAATTGTTTGCTGCGAACCAGCATAGTGACATCACAAAACCGTATCATTTGAACAAAGTATAGCATTATGGGAAGACAATACAATAAAGTCATCAAACGTAAACGTCGCGAAAACTATTTAAAACGCAAAACCGGCCGCATCAAAGCAAAAAAGGCCGCTGCGTCCAAAAAGTGACGAATCGAAAGAATTGAAAAGCCGCCCTGAATTTCGGGGCGGCTTTTTATTTGCCGACAAACTAAAACAAATCATTGGGGAAATTTAAAGGAATGAGCCACGCGATCGAATGCAGGCGCGAAATCACTGAAATATTTTGGCTCTGTCCAGGTGATAATCTGAAAGGTGCAATCGTCGTCAGAATAAACGTAGTACCGGTATTCGATTTTGACTCCGCGAATGGTTGCGTTGACGTCGTAAGTAAGCCATCGGCGCGAGTCAATCGTGATAGGGGTTGGATCGGTAGCTGAGGAGCCGGCCACTCTTGCCAGCATTCTTTTGCGGAGCGCTTCGCAGGCGCGCTCAGGGCTTCCCATCCCAGTGCCTTCGGGGGTGACTCCGATATAGGCATCATGATAGTGGTACACAAAGTCAAAGGGCGTTTTAGTGCTATCGATCTGCCAATCATCCATGTCCGGAAACGAAATCTGGTATTTAATAATATTGCCCCAGACCGGAGTCATGGTTGTGGTGAGGAGTTCGGAGGGTTGCCTGGGTCCGGCTTGTTTTGCTGCAAGTGGACGTTGAGCCGTCACGCGATTGAGCCCAACAAAGAGTCCAATGAAAAAGCAACTACAGAGGAGCAGGCACGGGATGCCGGAAAGGACAGCAGCAATAATCCAACCGCTGGTCCGGTGGGTAATCGCTTTGGCCAAAGACAACACGAAGAGAAGACTGAGGATGAACAGAACGCCGAGGATGATGGCAGCCATAACAATCGGGTTATGCGCAGAGTTTATCATGGTGGTCTAAAAGGGGGACCGATGCCTGACAAAGTTTGCATCAGTGAGTTTTTTTGTCGAGCGTGAACCAACGGTGCAAGTTTTTGATGGCAGCGTGCACAAAGCGTGACGAATCGAAAGAATTGAAAAGCCGTCCCGGATCCAGGGCGGCTTTTTCATTTTGGCTTCTGCAGGCTGAAAATCGATTTCACATCCACCGGCGGCGTCTTCATTAAAAGGTGAATAGCGATGATTTCGCCATTCGTGAGCAATGCGACCGCCGCCAGCGAGATCACGGCCCATTTCCCGGCCCCAAAAACCAGGATGGCAGTTAAACATCCTAGAAGGTACAACCCGTAAAATTTTGCCAGGTACGAATGTGTGGCCGGGTATTTATGGAAACGCGCAAAGCTGATCAGTACGACCGCCGCCTCGGATACAAGTATCGCGGCAATGGCCCAATGGGTTTGCAGAATCCCCGGCCGGCAGAGCAGCCACGTGACCGCGAGAATGAACAGATAATAGATCACGTCGGTGATGCTGTCATACCGGCGTAAAAAAGACGTGGCCACTCCATATTTCCGGGCAAGGATGCCGTCAAAAACATCCGAGAGTGTTCCTGCCGGCAAAATGAGCAAATAAACATATCGTGTAACGTTTGTCATTGCGCAGAGCAGGGCGATCGGCCCGAGCAATAACCGCAGGGTGGTCAGGGCGAATGGCAAATGGCGTTTCATTTCAAAACCAGATTCTGTTCGACGAAATATCCGCATCGATCGCGAATTTTCTAAAATTTAACATAAGGAACTTGTTCACCGCGGGCGATTTTTGTTGGAAACAGCTGTGAATAATTCAAAACAACGAATCGCAAAACACCTTGAATTTATTGGTTAAATTGCGTTATTCGCATTTTATCCACAAGCAAATTTCGGTGAACAAGGTGTTGATATCAATTCGTTGTAGGAAACAAAAAATTTGCTAAGATGTCACCAGTTCTTTGAATGAACGAGACGGGCGGCGAAGAGTAAAATCAGAGTTGACCGTTTCCAGGATAATCCCGGGTAACCGGGGAATAGTCGGAGCAGGTTGATTGGTCCGGCTCCTCTTAAAACGGCCGAAAGGCTGGCGGCGGAGGCAAAACTCACCGGTTCGAATGGCGCGTTCGCGCGCGCTAAATGCGAATGACGGACCGGCGGCGTGGGACGATTAGAAACCGTCCCGGGCCGGGTTAAGTAGTTCAGGCAGGTTTCGAGCCTGGGCGAATCGCAGTTGCCGAGACAGGCAACGGTTGCTACTGCGTATCAACACGGTGCAGGTGACTCTGGCGGATCCAATAAAAAAAGTTGAGACCGCCAAAAGAAAAACGCCGAAAGGCGGATAAAAAGAGCCCTGTAGCGGGAAGGCCACGATGGCTAGGCAAGCCGCGTGAATAAACTTCCGAAGGCTGGCGATGTTAAAAACGGCACCGCTGGACTGTGAAGAAAGCAATCTGTGAGTGAAGAGGCGAGACCCGTGGCGTCGGGCGAACGCGCTGCCAAAAGCGGCGGCTGACCCGGAGCCAAGTGGTTAAGACGCGTAAGAAATCGCAGGCGTGTCTTGACCTGGTTCGCAGGCCGGTGGCGCAACCACCAGTTGAAGCGAGCTGAAAAGCCTCACTCGAAATTCAGCGACCGAAAGGCGCTGGACGGCCCTGCTACGAGGCCGAAACTCCGCTTGCCGTGGAGAATGGCGTCGGGAAATCGGCAGCCCCCGTGAGGGGAGCGTCTAATGCCGGTCCGGGAAAGAGAGAGTGACGAACTCCCATTCCCCATTTGTCCCCGCTTGACCGAAAGGTCGGGCGGGGACTTAATGTTTTTGGGATTCTTTTCTTTTTGACCTTAAGGTAGATGCATTGCAATCTAATACTATTCCTGGATGAACAATCAGAGATATGAAAGCTCAAAAGCACAGAGCAGCCTTTACGATACTTGAATTGGCCCTTGTCGTCGCCACTATCGCCCTTTTATTGGCAATGATGCTTCCGGCCCTGGCCTCGACTGCCACGAAAAGCCAGCGCATCATTTGCGTCAACAACCTTAAAGATACATTTACGGCCTTCAAAATTTGGGAAAGCGAGAACAATGACCAATTCCCCATGGCCATTTCGACGGCTTCGGGCGGCGGCAAAGAATATGTGTATAGCTATGCAGAACAAACGCCCGTCAGCTACAGACCGTGGGCACTATTCCAGCTTTGTTCAAACCAATTGGCCACGCCGAAGATTTTATATTGTCCCTCTGACGAAAACCCGAACCCCGCCATCAGCGGCAACAATGGTCCCACAATGCATGTGGGCTCTTATGCAACCAGTTTTGCCAATGCCGGTGGATTTGACGATGGCTACATCAGTTATTTTGTCGCCGGCGATGCCACTATCAGCTATCCGGGAATAATCATTTTTGGCGACCGCAACCTCGGCACGCTAGGCACCACGGCAAATAATCCGACGCCCGCGACAGTGATGTTTCCTGATTCAAGGGAAATTTGCACCTTGAGTTCGATGGCCACGTGGGCTTGGACTGCACAGGACTCACACCTCGGCGCGGGCAACCTCGGTTTGACCGATGGCAGCGTGTCCCAAGTCACCGTCAATGGCTTGAGACAGATACTAATATCTTCGACCAATGGCCTGTCGAGTGGTGATTTGATTGGCGCATATTATAACTTTCCATGAATTGAATTTATCAGCCTGTCTGATTTTTAACGGATGCCTGAATAGATATGAAAACAAGATTCTTCTTCCCAATCGGATGGGGCCTGACAGTTCTGTTTTTGTCGGCTACTTATCTTGGCGCCGCGAATGTGCAGTTGGTTTCAGTTTTGGACAGTTCAAATGAAGCGCCGGCCTCTGCCAATGGGGATTCCTACATGCCTTTCGTTACTCCCGATGGCCGCTATGTCTTGTTCGCCAGTACGGCCAACAATCTGGTGATGACCAACAATGACGGGCCGGTGACAGGAGGGCCACAGCACTGGCTCAATGTGTTTCTCCGGGATCGGTTGATGGGCACAACGACGCTGGTCAGCGTCAATATGGCGGGGGTTGGCGGCAACGCAAACTCGTATCCGACCGGTCTATCCACTAACGGACAATTCGCGCTCTTTGAAAGTACGGCGACCGATTTGGTCACAAATCAGATTAATACTGGCAATAGTATTTATGTTCGAGACGTGATCAACAATGTCACTGCCCTGGTCAATGTCAGCACCAACCAAGTGTACGGTTTCGGGAGTTCATATGATTCCGTGATAACCCCCGATGGCCGGTATGTGGCGTTTGCAAGTGATAGCAATCTGACAGCAGATGATACTAATGAAGTTGGTTTTATCCGCGGCAGTGACGTGTTTGTCCGTGACTTATGGGCGGGCACAACCACTCTTGCCAGTGTGGGGGGGATATCCGAATATCTCCAGCCGCTTTCAGGTACTCCGGTAATCACTCCAGACGGACGTTATGTTGCTTATTCGACATATTATTTCAATTCACAAAATTTTTCGTCTTCACCGACTGATATCTATGTGCGGGACATGATCGGTGGAACGACCTATTGGGCCAGTACCAATGCGCGGAGCATTTTCAATTCAATATTCGGCACGACCAACGCCTTTTCCTTGCACCAGTCGATCAGCGCCGACGGCCAATATGTTGCATTCGAAACAGCCTCTAACACATCGGGATCCAACGTGGGGATCATTCTGCGCGACAATCTTCAAACCGGGGTGACAGACCTTGTTTGCAGCAATGCACCCACGGCTTCGGTCGATCCCCTGGAGATGACGCCCGACGACCGATTTATCACCTTTCTCGCCAACGGCTCCGGCGGCTATGGGTACTCGGTGGTGGACGTTTGGGACGCGGACACAGACACCAATACGCCTGTCAGCGTGGATCGTGTCAGCGGTTTACCAGTGTCCGGAGTTTGCGCTGCGCCTATCATAAATTCAATCGGCCAATATGTGGTATTCCTGTGCAGTGGGAGCAACTTAACGACCAACACGGTTTCCGGCAGCAATTTATATTTACGAGACATGCTGGGCGGCAGTACATATCTAATCAATGTTGACACCAACGGCATCGGCGATGGTCTGGACGACAGTTGCACCTACGGCATGGCCGATGACGGCAGCAGCGTCGCATTTGATTCGGCCGACTCATCCTTTGTGCCCGGCGACTTCAACAACAACTACGATGTCTTCGCGGCAAATCCGGCGACGGGAACCGTAGAGTTGATTTCTGCGCACGATCCGGCGCTGCCCTCGCAGTCACCCAACGGGTTCACCGAAATTTATCCAACCTGCATCAGTACGAATGACAGATACGCAGTGTTCGCCAGCGGTGCAAATAATCTGACAGGCACCGACACCAACGATTGTAGCAATGTTTATGTCAGCGATTTGCTCCTGGGTACGAATTTTCTCGTCAGTGTCGGGACGAACGGATTTGCTGCCAATGACTATTGCACTCAGCCCTCGATCAGCGGCAGCGGCCAATTCGTGGCCTTTGCCAGTTATGCTGTGAATCTGGTGACGGGGGAAACAGCCCATGTGGAGCAGATATACCGGCGAGATCTGCTGGCCGGCACCAATGCGTTGGTCAGCGTCAGCACTAATGGTGGCTTTGGCAATAATAATTCAATTTCACCATCCATCAGTTCGGATGGGCGGTTTGTCATGTACTATAGCCAGGCACAAAATCTGGCGCCTAATCTTCCAGGCGGTTTTATATCTCCATTCTCCCCAACGAATCTCTTCGTTCGTGATTTTCAATTGAAGACAAATTATGCGGTGACCACGGGGATGGTCATGAATGCATCGATGACTCCTGATGGCCATTCTGTGGCGTTCGTAGGTGTTAACAAAGGCAACTTCACGAACCTGTGCGTTTGGAGTTCACAAACGGCCCAGTTAACTTATACAAACTTGACTTTGGGGCCCTTCACCAACGTCTCTATCAGTGCGGATGGACGTTGGGTTGCATACACGACCGGCTCTGGGTTGGACGCTTATGATTTGACAGGTAAATCCAACTATTTTATTGGCACTGTTGCGCTTGATTCCAACAGCGGTCTTTCATTTGGCGGGAACGATCGTTATCTCGTGTTTGCCACAAAAAGCAAGTTCCTGCCGTCAGACGCAAACGGAACATACGATGTATATCTGCACGATTTCCAGTTGGGAACCAACCTTCTGGTCAGCACCAGCTATAACTCGACGAATGCCGCCAACGGCCCATCCTGGTTGCCGGCCATTAGTCCCGGTGGCGGTCTCATCGCATACCGCAGTATGGCCAACAATATTGTTCCCGGCGATACGAACGGCGCCGAAGACATATTTGTATATGACGTCACCAATGCCACAACGATGTTGATGAGTCTCAACCAACTTGGCACTTCAACAGCGAATAGTTTTTCAACGGAGCCTGTGTTCAGCAGCGACGGCAGCGTCCTTCTGTTCGAGAGTTATGCTTCCGATTTATATGGAGAGGGCTTCAACGAGTTTAGTTCGATTTATGCATTTGATTTGACCAACTTTCCAGTGGCCAACGGGACAAGCGGTGGAGGCGCCGGATCAGGTGGCGGGAATTCTGGAATAGCGATGCAATTAATCGCTCCCAATGGGGCGTCACTTCCTCAATTGATGTGGCCGCTGGCGCCCGGCCAAAATTATCAGGTCCAATACGAAGACGATCTGAGTGGAACAAACTGGCAACCGTTGAACGGAGGGACAGTATTTGTCGGGGGAATGGCCGAGGCTCAGGATCTTGCGCCATCGTCCACCAACCGGTTCTATCGCCTGGTTCTGCCATAAGTCAGGGATTTATTTTGAAAGCCCGCTTGACCGAAAGGTCGGGCGGGGACTTAATGTTTTGGGATAAAGAAAAAATTACTTGCCCGCGCCGCGCTTTCGGCGCAATTTGGTCGGGCAAATAAACCAAAGAGAAATTATGGGACGCATCTACAACAACATCATTGAAACCGTTGGCCGCACGCCGTTGGTCAAGCTCAACAAAGTCACCGCCGGATTGAATGCCACCATCCTTCTTAAATGTGAATTTTTCAACCCGCTCTCCAGCGTCAAAGACCGCATCGGCATGGCCATGATTGAAGACGCCGAGAAACGCGGCGTCCTCAAGAAAGACACGATCATCATCGAGCCAACCAGTGGCAACACCGGCATCGCGCTGGCGTTCGTGGCCGCTGCCAAGGGTTATAAACTGATCCTGACCATGCCCGAAACAATGTCCCTGGAGCGCCGCACCTTGCTGGCGATGCTCGGCGCAAAACTGGTTTTGACCCCCGGAGCCGAAGGCATGAAGGGCGCCATCGCCAAAGCAGAAGCGCTGGCGAAGGAGACGCCGAATGCCTGGATCCCACAACAATTCAATAACCCGGCCAATCCGGAGATCCATCGCAAGACCACGGCTGTAGAACTTTGGGAGGACACCGATGGCAAGATTGACATCCTGGTCGTTGCGGTCGGCACTGGTGGAACCATCACGGGTTGCGTGGAAGTCATCAAACCCAAAAAGCCGTCGTTCCAGGCCATTGCCGTGGAACCGAAGGATTCTCCGGTTATCTCGCAAACGCTGGCCGGCCAGCCGGTCAAACCGGGCCCCCATAAAATTCAGGGCACGGGGGCCGGATTCGTACCGCAAAATTTGCACCTAAAAGATTCCAGCGGCAATCCGCTCATCACAGATTGCGTGCAGGTCTCGAATGACGATGCGTTTGCCATGGCCCGCCGCCTGGCCAAGGAAGAGGGGATCCTGTGCGGTATTTCCACCGGCGCAAATGTCGTGGCTGCCATCGAAGTGGCCAAACGCCCTGAGAACAAAGGCAAACTGATCGTCACTATTGCGCCGTCCACCGGAGAGCGTTATTTGAGCACCCCGCTGGCTGCGGAAGCCCGCGCTGAAGTGGGTGGTTAAAAATAGTTGTTGCGCTTTAACGGGAATCAGCGTAGTTAATGGGGTGTCGAAGGTTTTAAGAGCATTGCCTCTATGCAGAGGCGAAGCTGCTTCCCCAGATTCAGCATTTCAATATTTAGGGTATTCACCTTCGATAACAAAAAAATATGAGCAGTGTTGAGACTAACGGCGATAAGACCGCTAATTACGGTTCAGGCTATCTTGAGATCTCCGAAAAAGGCTTCGGCTTTTTGCGGACGGCCCAGAACCATTATCATCCAAAACCGACGGACATCTTTGTCACGCCGGACACCATCCGCCGCAGTTTCCTGCGCGAGGGAAGCTTTATCGAAGGCCCCACCCAGCCGCCGCACCGCGGCACCAGTCCTCAGCTCAAGGCCGTTGACAAGGTCAACGAAATGACTTTCGACGAATATACGAAAGCGGTCCGTTTTGAAAATCTCACCACCATCGATCCGATCGAAAAGTTCAATCTCGAAACCAAACAAGACCTGATCGAAACCCGCGTGATCGATTTGGTTACGCCCATCGGCAAAGGCACACGCGGCCTTATCGTGGCCCCGCCGCGCACCGGCAAAACGACCATCCTCAAGCAGATTTGCAACGCCATCACCACCAACCATCCCGATGTCTTTGCGCTCGTGTTGCTCATCGATGAGCGGCCCGAGGAAGTCACGGATTTTCAACGCTCGGTCAAGGCCGAAGTCGTTGCCTCCTCGAATGACATGGATTTGGAGACCCACGTGCGCCTCTCTCGCTTCACCATCGAGCGCTGCCGCCGCATGGTCGAGAGCGGTCGGGACATTTTCGTGCTGATGGATTCGCTCACGCGCATCGCCCGCGCCTACAACAGCGTTCATGGCGGCAGCGGCCGCACCATGACCGGCGGCGTGGATGCCCGCGCCCTGGAGATTCCGCGCAAGATGTTCGCCTCGGCCCGCAAGATCGAGAACGGCGGTTCGCTCACGATCCTGGCGACGGCCCTCATCGAGACGGGTTCCCGCATGGATGAGTTGATCTTTCAGGAATTCAAAGGCACCGGCAATATGGAGTTGATCCTGGACCGCAAATTGTCCGACCGCCGCTTGTTCCCGGCGATCGACATCCCGAAATCCGGCACGCGCAAAGAGGAAAAACTCTTCCCGCCCAAGCAGATCGAAGCCATTCGTAAATTGCGCCGCACCATGGTGGACCTCAATCCCATCGAAGCAATGGAAACGCTCACCGCTGCGCTGAAGAAGCACAAGACCAACGACGAGCTGCTGGCCAAGTTGGAAAAAGGCTCCTAAACTTCTCGTTGCAACGGTTTCGCGAGAGGGGTAGTTTGGGAGTGTTGTGAAGCTAAACCTTGAACAAGTCCGCGAAACGCTGCAAAAGGAATTGCCTGCGCTTCGACGGAGGTTTCTAGTCAAATCACTGGCTATTTTCGGCTCAGTTGCCCGCCAGGATCCCCAGCCGAATGACTTGGATTTGTTGGTGGAATTTTATGATGTTCCGGGAATGTTCGGATTCATTGCCTTGGAAAACCATCTTTCAGACATGATGGGACTCAAAGTTGATTTGCTGGTGCGCGATTCGCTAAAACCGCGCGTCAGCAAAAGTGCGATCAAAGAACTGGTTCTGGTGTGAAAGGCGAACGCAACCCGGCCGATCATATCGGTGATATTCTGGAAGCTTCGGCGCAGATATCACAGTTCATCAAGGGAATGAACCTGGAGGGCTTTTCCAAAGATAATAAAACACAATTTGCGGTAATTCGCGGCCTGGAAATCATCGGTGAAGCCGCTAGAAAAGTTCCCTTAACATTTCGCGAAAAGAATCCAGACGTTCCATGGCGTGAAATAACAGGAATGAGGGACAAATTGATTCACGATTATATTGATGTGAATACGCAGATTGTGTGGAAAACGGTGACAGAAGATTTGCCGGCGCTTGAGCTGAAACTTCGCAAAATGCTCGATGAACCCCGATAAAAATTCGTCGCCGCTTTCGCGTCCACCTTTGGAACGAATGCTGCGCATCCATCAGTCCATTCAGGCCGGGGATTTCCCGAATGCCAGCAAACTGGCCGCGGAGATCGAGGTCGCCACCAAAACCATCCATCGCGACATCGAATTCATGCGCGACCGGCTGAACCTGCCGATCGAATTCAACGCCGGCCGCAACGGATATTTCTACACGGGCGAAGTCACCGCGTTTCCGACCATGCAGATCACCGAGGGCGAGCTTTTCGCGCTCGTCGTCGCGGAAAAGGCGCTCCAGCAATATCGCGGCACCAGTTTTGAGAAACCGTTGCTCTCCGCGATACGAAAAATGGAGCAGGCGCTCCCCGATACCATTTCGCTCAATCTCGCCGACATCGAGCAAACCATCTCCTTCCGCACCAGCGCCGAGCCGATCCTGAACCTGAAAATATTCGACGAGTTGTCCCGGGCCGTTGCCCGCCGCCGGCAACTGGAATTGAGCTATCGCAAACCCGGCGCAAAAAATCCCGAGGCGCGGATCGTTGATCCCTATCATCTGGCGAACGTGAACGGAGAATGGTTCCTGTTTGCCTTCGACCATGCCCGGAAAGATTTCCGCAAATTCGTCCCCGCGCGCATTCTCGGCGCCAAACAAACCGGCAAGACCTTTGAGCGCTCCAAAAAGTTTTCGATGGAGAAAGAATTGCGCGATAGCTTTGGCGTCCATTCCGGCGAGGGCGAGTATGAAGTGGTCTTGCGTTTCAATCCGCGCGCCGCGGATTATATCCGGGAGAAAAAATGGCATGAGTCGCAACAATTGCGGGAATTGAAGGGCGGGGGAGTGGAGTTGAAAATGAAGCTATCCAGCCTGGTTGAGATCGAGAGATGGGTCTTGAGCTGGGGCGGTGATGCGAAGGTTTTGAAACCGCGAGAATTAGCGGAGTCGGTCAGGGTGGCAGCGCGTAAGCTTCTTGATTAGACCCATTTGTTGCAATTTGCCCGATAATATTTACTTGCCTTATTTCGGGTAAATCTTATAAAAGTTGTTCTTCGGCAGAACCAGGCTGGTGAGGCGGAACACTCAGAAATCGAAGTATCGCAACTATATGAAGACAACCTATTGCCCATGGTTTGGTGCGCTGGCAACGCTGGCGCTTTTGATCTTTTTCCAATCTTCAACCGCGCAGGCGCAAGGTACGGCGTTCAGCTATCAGGGAAATCTAAATGTGAACGGCACGCCCGCCAACGGCAGTTACGACATGGACTTTACTCTTTACACCACCAATGTCACCGGCGTGCCCATCGCCGGACCGGTGACCAATGCCGCCATTGCCGTCAGCAACGGATTGTTCTCGACCAGTATAGATTTCGGCAATGCCTATAGCGGCCAGAGCAACTGGCTGGAGATCGCAGTTAGCACTAATGGCGCGAACGCCTTCACCACCCTCGTGCCGCGCCAGCAATTGAATCCCGTGCCGTATGCCGTCACGGCCGCCAATTTGAGCGGTGTGGTTTCGGCGGCCCAGTTGCCCGCCACCGTCATCACCAACGGCGCGAGCGGTGTGAATGTCTCCGGCACCTTCACGGGCAACGGCTCAGGCATCACCAATGTGCCTGGAACACTGGCGCGGGTAGTAGCTTCTGGCACGAGCATCTCGGCACAGCCCAACACTGCTTATAACCTCACCAGCTCTTCGCTGGTCACCGTTTCTCTGCCAAGCAGCGCCGATGTCGACGATGTCGTTCAAGTGAACGGCACTGGTTCCGGCGGCTGGCAGGTGGATGCTCGAATTTGGACGGAGTCCACTTCCAGCGGCACCACCAACCTGGATTGGACTTCCGTCGCCTCGTCTGCCAGTGGCAGCGATCTCGTCGCGGTGGCCCAGAACGGCGGGATTTGGACCTCCACCAACAGCGGGATAACCTGGACGGAATCCACTTCCAGCGGCACCACCAGCCAGTATTGGACATCCGTCGCCTCGTCTGCCAACGGCAGCAATCTCGTCGCAGTAGCTGACAGCGATGACGACGGAATTTGGACGTCCACTAACAGTGGGGTGACATGGACGGAGTCAACCTCCAGCGGCACCAGTCGCCAAGAATGGACTTCCGTCGCCTCGTCGTCCAGTGGCAGCAATCTCGTCGCGTTGGCTGATGCCGGCGGGATTTGGACGTCCACCAACAGCGGGGTGACCTGGACGAACGCAATCTACTACTCGTCCATCCCCCTCCAGCGTTGGCAATCTGTCGCCTCGTCCGCCAGCGGCAGCAATCTCGTCGCGGTGTCTGCGTATAACCCTCTAATCTGGCCTTCCTCCTCCGGTACGTTTTTTAGGTCCACCAACAGTGGGGTGAGCTGGACGGTGTCAACCACAAGCGGCATCATCGGCCAGGATTGGACCTCCGTCGCTTCGTCTGCCGACGGCACTCATCTGGCCGCAGTTGTTCCATTCCAGTCTAGTTATCTCGGTGGGACGATTTATGGTGGGATTTGGACGTCCACGAATAGCGGGGTGACATGGACTGAACAGCTCGGTGCGCCAACTTCCGAAAATTGGTGTTCCATCGCCTCGTCTGCCAACGGCAGCAATCTCGTCGCGGTGGCACAGCCGTTTGGGGATCAGGGCGGGATTTGGATGTCCGCGGACAGCGGGGTGACATGGAATGAGTCAACCTCCAGCGGCCCCACCGGTTTGGATTGGGAATCCGTGGCCTCGTCTGCCAGCGGCAGCAATCTCGTCGCGGTAGTTGATGGTGGCGGGATTTGGACTGCGTCGGGAGGTTTCACTAAGGGAGCTTTCAATGAGGGAATTTTCAATGGCCAGGCAGGAAGCTCGCAGGAATTCCAATACCTCGGTAACGGGGTCTGGCAGCCATTGACGCCTTCACCGGGTGACAATGGCCAGGGATTGACCAACCTTGATGCATCAGAATTGACCAGTGGCACCGTGCCCCTGGCGCAATTGCCCGCCTCGGTGGTGGTGAATTACGAAGCCGGAGTCACTTTGTCCGGCACGTTCTCCGGCAACGTTAGCGGTTTGAACTTGCCCTCTGATATCATCACCAACACCGAAACCGGCGTTACGTTATCCGGCACGTTGTCGGGCAACGGCAGTGGACTTAACTCTATCTCGTCATCAGCTCTGCCCTCCAACGTCATTACCAATACTGAAACCGGCATCACGTTGTCGGGCACGTTCTCCGGCAATGGCGGCGGCCTGACTTCGCTCAATGCGGCATCCGGCCTTAGTGGCACGATTCCTCAGTCGAACGTTGGTTCAACCAATTCATTCACGCCAATTATTGGCAATGGCTCGGCTAATTTCACTACGACGACTCAATCCGGCAACTATGCCAAGGTGGGAAACCTCGTTTACTTTGAAGCCTGGGTCGTTTGGAGCAGCAAAGGTTCGGCCACCTCTGGCAACATCGTTGTTTCTCTGCCGCCGGTTCCAGTTGCTTCCAATCGTGCCGCTTTTAATGTCGGCTATTGCAGCGGTATTACTACCGCTGGCGGCCCACCGGTCGCCTTCGCCAGCCAGAGCGCCGCAAACATTACCATAGGCTTTTACTCAAGCTCCGGTATCAGCAATGTGCAGGTGGCCAATTGCGGCAGCAGCGGCGAACTCCAGATCACCGGCGTCTATCGCTGGCAGTGATCAGATGTTAAAGGCTTAAAGGACAAAATTCCGGCATTGGCCGAGAAAATTTTTAGGATTCTGGAAGATAACCTTCTCGACGGCGCCTGCCAGATGCCCGCGCCGTTTCATCTCCAGCGCAGTTTTCGGCACGGCCAGCGGATCGCTGATGCCCCAATCGCACGCGCTGTTCAGCCATAGCCGTTCCTTGCCGTAGGTCTCCAGGATATCAATCGCGCGCGCCGGTGTGCATTTGGTCTCGGGATAAATCGTCATGCCCGCCCACATGCCGGCATCCAGGACCATCTCCACCGTGTGCTCTTCCACATGGTCAATGATGCAACGTTCCGGTCGGATGCGTTTGTCGTTTTTCAGAACATCCAGGATCAATCGTGTGCCCTTGAGTTTGTCCTCAAGATGCGGAGTGTGGACGAGGATCAGTTGCTTGCATCTGGCGGCAAGGTCCACCTGCATTTCCAGCACCCGCATCTCATTGCGCGAGTTTTTATTCAAGCCGATCTCACCGATGCCCAGGACATTCGGGCGATCCAAAAACTTAGGCACCAGGGCAATGACTTCTTCCGCCAGTTTCACATCCTCGGCTTCCTTGGAATTGATGCACAGCCAGCAGAAATGTTTCACGCCGAATTTTGCCGCGCGTTTCGGCTCATGCTCCGTGAGTTGAGAGAAATAATCGTGGAAGCCCTCCACGGTGCTGCGGTCGAAGCCCGCCCAAAACGCCGGCTCGCAGACTGCTTCGCATCCGGCGAGTGCCATGCGCTGATAGTCATCCGTGACCCGGCTGACCATGTGGGCGTGAGGTTCGATGTAGCGCATGAAATAGTTGAGAGGGGTTTTGAGTTGAGAGTTCTATGGCTTCGCGGCTCCTATTGCTCCCTTCATTCCTGCTTTTTCAATCGGCTTCTTGCTTAAATCACTGAATGCGAGCAAAACGTCCTTTGCCTTTTGTTTTTTGCCTCCGTTCAATTTCGTAAGCGCAGAACGAAAGGCTTTAATGCGAAAATCATCCTTTCCTTCAGATCGTTGAACGCGGTCAAGGAAGGCGGCGATGTCGATGAGCTTGTGCCGCGCATCCAAGAAATAAAGATCAAGGACTTGCTGTCTTGTCATGATTGAATCCTAATTCGCAAATGGATAATCGTAAATGGCTAATGCATCCATTTGAGTATCAATTCGGCAGATTTCTCCGGCGCGGTGCCAAGGACATGGTGATCGGCGCGCTTGATGATTTTGTATTCACGCAGGGCGGGGCATTTCCGCCGCAGCCATTTGCGAACGAAGGGCCACGGGACAATTGGGTCAAGGACGCCGGTCATGGCAAAAACAGGCATGGCGGCGTCCTGTGCGATCTGGCGCGGGTCGTTTTCGGCCACCAGATGCAGGCGATGTTGCGCTGCTTGCAGGTCCAACTTTGTTCGCCGTTCAACAAATTCGTCCAGGGAATCGGTGACTTCGGGCGAACTGCGATAGCGGTAGCGGGCAAACTTGGAAAAACCGTAGATGATGGCAACGATCACCCGCAGCGACAGGCGCCCGAACAATTTCTCGAGCGATCGCACGGCCAGGCGCATGGGATGCTTTACAAACCCGCCGGCAAGGATCACGCCATCCACCTGAAACTGCTTTCTGCCGACCATCGCCCAAAGCACTTGTGAACCAAAAGACTCCCCCAACAGCCATCCATGTGAAATGCCATGCGCCGCGAGCGCGTTTTCGATGGCGGTCGCATAATCATTCAACGACCAGGTGAGTGTACGGGGATACGTCATCTCCACGAAACGCACCTTACCCAGGACATGCTTTCGAAAACCGCCGACGAGCGTCCAATCACCATGCATACCGGGCAGATAGATCAATGTCGGCAATGAGTCTTCACCGTAAACGCGGAGTTGAAGTTTTTCTTTGGACATCGGATTCATTACTAGCAACAAATGCGCTAAGATGCGAAAATTAAAATGCCGCCCCTGACGGGATTGGGTGGCGAACCTCAGTCGCCTTGTTCGGTGATAAAGGCGTCCACGGTGAGGACTGTGGCCTGGGCGGCGAAAACCTTGCCGGTAAGGACGCGGTGGACTTCCTCATTGGGGTCAAAACAGGCGTCCTTGAGGACGACGCAGCGGTGATCTAGGTCGAAGGCGCGGCGCAGCGTGGAAAGAACGATGCCACTCGTTGAGATTCCGAAGAACACCAGGTTCTCAATGCCGCGCGCGCGGAGGAGCAGGTGAAGCTGGTTCTCGGAAAACGCTCCGACGCGTTGCTTGTGCACCACCAGCTCGCCTGGACGCGCGATGGCGCTGTGAAATTCGGCAGAGGGCGTGCCTTTGACGAAAAGATTGTTCTGCTTCACCCGTTTGAACGGGGAATCAATGTCCGAAATTTCCGGATGGCCCTCGGAAAATCCCAGCCCCACATGGATGATGTGGTACGGTTTTTTGCGCGCAAACTCAACAGCTTTGACGGCATTGGGGACGATGGCTTCTGCGCCGGGAACAAATCCGAAAATTCCCTTTTGAAAATCCAGGGTCAACAACGCGGTCTTTTTCGGTTCAAGTTTCATGATGCGAATTTAACGCAAAGACGCAGAGAGGCAAAGAAGCGAAAATTCAACCGCTGATAAACAAGCGTCTATAATAAATATTATAATCGCGGAGAAAAGCGAACAGGACTGCCCGTGGTTTTGCGGCGCTCTGCCGAGATGTCCATCTTCATCAGATTTCGCCGCGACAAGCCGCTACGCTAATTTTGGGAAAAATTCCTTCGCCGTCAGGCAGGTGGCGTCGCTCAATTCTTCGAGGGAGCATTTTCTGACCTGTGCAGCGATTTCAGAAATCTCCTTCACATAGGAGGGCTCGCAGCGTTTGCCGCGATAGGGGACGGGCGCCAGGTAGGGGCAATCCGTCTCCAGCATGAATTTATCCGTGGGTGTGGCGGCCAGGGTATCGCGGACGTTTTGTCCGTTCTTGAAAGTGAGTATGCCGGTGAAACTCACGAGTGACCCGATCTCCAGCACCTGTTTCATCCGCTCAACGTTTTCGCCGAAGCAATGGAACACGCCGCGAACTTTTCCGGCGAACGGTTTGAGTTGCGCCACCGTGTCATCAAAGGAGTCGCGTTGGTGGATCACGCAGTTCAGTCCAAATTCCACGGCGATCTCGAGTTGTTGTTGAAAGATTTCCGCCTGCTTTTGTTTGTATTGCGCCACCTCGTTTTCGGACGGGAGACGATGATAATCCAGGCCCGTTTCCCCGAGGGCGACCACTTTGGGATGTCCGGCCAGTGAGCGAAGCGCCGAGCGGATGTCCGCGGGCGCTTCATGCGCGTTGGAAGGATGCCAGCCGATGACGGCATAGACATTCTGAAATTTCTCAGCCAGTTGGATCGCCCGTTGGCTGCTTTCCAAATCCGTGCCGATGGAAATGATTTTTCCTATCCCCACCGCCTGCGCGCGCGACACCACTTCAGCGAGGTCGTTGGCGTAATCGGGATAGTCAAGGTGCGCGTGGGTGTCAAAAAAGATCGCCATCGGATTATTTGTTTGTTTTTGCATCAGCGGCCGACAATGAGTCGATTTCATTGTCGATGTTCGCTCTGCCAGGATAATCCGGAGATTCGACCAACACCCTTTGGTAATCAAGGCGTGCTGCGTCTTTTAACCCCTGTTTCTGCAGCAATTGGCCCAGTATCAGGCGTATTTGAATGCGCTCTTCCGGCGTCGGATGCAGTTCCAGCGCACTCTCATAGGCATTAACCGCGGCATTGGTCTTTCCATCAGCCGCATAAAGCTGGGCCAGCTTTTCCGTGAGCACCGGGCTGTTGGTTGTCTCTGGAATACTTTCAAGCATTCTGGTGAGCTGGCTGGCCAGCCTGCCATGAAGATGGGCCAGGTCGATCGCGCGCAAAATCGGCCACTCCACCATTGGACTATGGCGCTCTTCCAAATTTTGGAGCATCACCTCGGGTGGCGTTCCAAAAGGCCGGTACAAAGGGTCGCCGACAACCGTTGTCTGCCAGGAGAGCGCTGGTTGCGCCGCCCAGGCCGCCTCGCCAAACGTAAATTGCCTGCCGACCAGCCGCGCTAGAAAAACGGCCACGTTCGGAGTAAGGGCAAGATACGGCTCGTTCACGCAACCCATGGTGCAGGTCGCGCCCCTGGCCAGTAATGGCCCCACCCAATTATGGTTCGGGTCGCGGATGGTTGCCGCGCTGAACGAATGGAGATGATACGCAAACGCGCCCGGCATGAATTCAACATTGGGCTGCGCAAGGGGACCGCACACGTCGCCCGCATACCACCCGCAATAAATTGCGATCTGGCTCATCGGAAAATCGGCGGGAAAAGTATCGGGCCTGTCATCGACGAATGTTTCAAACCCTTCCCTGCGCCAGATTTCCGCGGCGCCGAGGATCCATTCATCGCCCAAATAGAATGAGTTGGTCTTTGCCAGGCCGCGCGCATCGAAATAACCGCGACCCCATAGCCCGTTGTGTTCCGCCACGAGCGCTTTGTCCACCAGGCCCCGCGCGATTTCCGCGCTGGGACCATCCAATCGCGCCACGAGCAGGATTCCGTTGGTTGGATCAAGCACGTCGGCATTGGTGGCGCCATATATCCAATTCATCATTGGCCCTGTGAGCAGGGGATGCGTGTCCAGTAGCGGCAGCCACGCCAACTCGGAATCCACCGAGGCATCATCCCGCTGAAACTGCTGAGGCATTTTCTTGTCAACGGTCTCGTGCAGATTTGGGTCGGCAATAATTTTTAGCGGTACGCCATAGCATAAGACCGCATACCGGATTTTGGAGGCCACAACACATCGCCCAATGCGGTTTGGCTCGCCCTTCGCCGCCGGGGTCGTGCCCTTGGCGAGCTTCCACAAACCGTCCTTCTCCAGCCGTTTGGCCAGCGGCATTTGCAATGAATCGCGGAACTCCGCGCGCGAAATCACCTCATTGGTCGTCAGGTCAAATCCATATACCTGGCTTTTGGGGACCTGGCGCATTTGGGCGTAATGATCAGCCACATCTTTGGATCCGGGCATATTTTTGTTGTAAACGATGACAACCTCGTCGCCGCCGGCTTTCGCAAACATCGGCACGAGCAGCAAAATATAAACCGCCAGTTGAATCAGAATTTTATTCATCCACCTTGTCTTTGACCATTTGATCACTCGAAGCATCAAGAATATCGCCCCTTGCTCAGGGTTTTCCGAATAACGCTTCCTGCATTCCCGGCATCGGTTGGTTTTTTTGCTCGTTCCAATACCGGAAATTCGCGTTCCAATCCCAAATGGCCCAGCCGATATTTTCCTCGTTGCACACCCGTCTCATTGCACCGTAGTAATTCGCGCGCGATTTTGGATCCGCGGTGATAAAACAGCCGAATTCACCCAGATGCACCGGGCGTCCGTAATGATCCGACCACGCCCGAACGTATTTCAACTCGGCTGTGAATGCAACCGGCCCGCTCGGGTTTTGGTCCGCAGGCAGCGTATTGTATTCTCCGATCCATTTCGTGACCCAGGGATGCAGGTCCAGGGTCGGGTCGGGAACCAGCGGCTTGGCCGGCGGCCCGGGAAATTGGATGCCCGTCTGGCGTGGGTCCGGCCCCGCCCATGTCGCGCCCTGGTGCGTGAAATAAAACGGATCATAACAATGCACCGACACGATCACGTTCTCGTCCGGAGGAAGAACAAGATTTTTTAGCTCATGGATGCTTCCCCAACCACCCGGCTCCACAAAAATCGTCCGGCGCGGATTCGTCTTGCGGATCTCCGCGATGGCCCGGGCATAGAGCGGATTCATCACCGCTGTTGTCGCGTTTTCATGCGGCTCGTTGTCCAGTTCAAATGCCAGGCGTGGGGGAAAGCCTCTGTAATGCGCGGCGACTTGCTTCCATATCGCCAGAAATTCCGGGGTCGTGTTGGTCGGGTCCTGGTCCAGTTGATCGAAAAGGTGGATATTGATGATGACTGCCAGGCTATTTTTCAATGCATTGGTAATGGCATAGTCCACCCGTGAAAAAATCGCCGGCGATAATTGATAATCCGGCCCCGGCCCCGCGTAATGCTGCCAGCCCACCGGCACCCGTACATGGTCGAATCCTTGCGCGCGTATTTTCACAAAATCTTCCTCCGGAATCGTTACGCCCCATTTCTCCCCCGGCGGCACCTCCAGATAATCACCCAGGTTGGCGCCGTGCATGAACCATTTCGCCGCTTGATATGCGCGGGTATTGTGGGAAGCAATGGGTGTCATCCCCGGCGGATTGTCGGGTGTAAAATTTGTGGCGGTATCTTCGCCCCAGGCCAGCGTAGCGGCAGCCATCCATGCCAAAAGAAAAACAGCGGTTGATTTATTAGTTATCATTGCTATGTATCTTCAACCCATCATAGGCGAACCAAATCCCGGCTGGCAATTCCGCTTGCGCCTTGTCGTGGTCATAATCGTGTGTCAAATGCGTGAAATAGGTCCGCTCCGCGCCGATGCGCCTCGCCGCCGTGAGCGCCTCATCTAGGTTCATGTGCGTCGGATGCGGTTTGGGGCGCAGGGCATCCAGCACGGCGATCTCCGCGCCGCGCACCTTCTCCAACGCGTCGGCGGGGATCTCCTTGCAATCACTCAAGTACGCCAGCCGCTTTTTACCATTCTGCATGAACAGATAACCTGTGGTCGTCATCGAGCCATGTGGCAAGGGCAGGGGAACCAACTCCAGGTCGCCCAGCATGAATGGACCCGTGACCAGATGCGGTTCGGGATGAAAATATCCCTTCCAGATGGGGCGGCCGTCAAAAGCATAGATATAAACCCGCTTGATGTTTTCCATCGTCTCCGCGCTGGCATAAACCGGCAGCGGACCATTGCGGATATCGCAAAAACGCCGGCAATCGTCCAGGCCCATGATATGGTCGGCATGCGCGTGCGTGAGGACGACCGCATCCAGCCACATGATTTTTTCGCGCAGGCATTGCACGCGGAATTCCGGCGTCGTGTCCACGATGATCTTCACCTTGTCCGTGGCCACGTAGATTGAAGGGCGCGTCCGCCAATTCTTCGGATTGGCGAGAAATTCAGGCGGATACTCCTTGCCGATGACCGGGACGCCCTGCGACGTGCCGGTTCCCAGAAACGTAAATTCAAATGCCGAACCGTTTGCCATGCGAATGACAGGTTAACAAAACGGAGCGGATGGGCGAATGAAAATGGAGTTAAAAACTTATCGGAGACGGTTTGACGCGTGGAAGATTCGGTATATGCTATACGTACTGAGATGAAACCAAGGCTGGTCGAAGATCAGTTAATCGCGCCAGCGCCGATCACTGTGTACACGATTTGATTCTAATGAAAAATTCCTGTCTGAGGCAATTGATTTTATCCGGACTGCTCGTTGCTGCCACCGTTTTTGCCCAGCAACCGATCCTCACTAATGCCACAGTTTCCGGCGGCGACTTTTCGTTTCAGGTGCTGACGACTTCCAACCAGACATTCACGATCGAGGTTTCTTCAAATCTCACGAGTTGGTTGGCGGTGGGCAGTCAAACCGCAATGAGCAACGTTGTTTCACTCAGTGATCCCAGCGGGGTGTCCACTGTGCTACAGCGTTTTTATCGCATTGAGTTGGGAAACGTAAGCCAGGTAAGTTTTAATTTTAACTTTTTGGAATTTGCCAGTGCGGGGAATTTCAATGGCGGTTCAACGTCAACGCCGAACACCTCATTTCCTGTGGGTTTCAACAGCTATTCCGCGAATTTTGGAGTGGGTGATGACAGCAACTTTCCTGATGCAACCAACGTGTTTTTTACCGGTCCATCAGGCTCCGGATTGACGAACACTCCCGGCGACCCGGCCAATTCCAATATCAATGATAACAATGCAAGTTATCAATCGCCGGTCATCAACACCCCGGCAATCGCTCCCGGTGGTACCTGGGTGGTCAATTACAAAGGTAGCAACGAGACATTCTCGGTGCCCGACCCGCAGGCCACCAGCCGGCTGGTTGTTCCTTACCCGACAATTACGATTTCCGGCGGACAGTTGCAGAATGTGACCTGGATTTATCGTGACGCGACCACGGGGACAACCTTGAGCGGGCCGCCCTCTTATATGGTGAATATCCAACTCCAGGTGTACGGGATATCCCAGGGCAGTCTTTATGATTCGGCACAATTGCCGCCAACCACGACCAGCCAGGTGGTAAGTCCATCGGTGACATACACCAACGTCTCCGGGATCGGTTTTGCATATAAGGACACCCTGGATAATAACTATATTGTTTCCTTTGGCCCATAAGCTTCGGAATCGGATAATAACACCTCAATGTTTTTAGTCGCGCACGACAACGGGTCTGTGCTTAAAATCTGCGCGGATGTTGACGACGCTGCGCATCAAAAATCTCGCCCTGGTCACCGACCTTACGCTGGAGCTCCAGCCCGGTTGCAATGTCATCACCGGTGAGACCGGCGCGGGCAAATCCATCATCATTGGCGCGCTCAACCTCGTCCTGGGCGAACGCGCCGACCGCTCGCTCATCCGCAGTGGCGAGGAAAGCTGCTCAGTGGAAGCTGTTTTCGATGTCAGGAACCTCAAAACGCCGCTGAAAGATTTCCTTGAAGAGAACGGCCTTGAACCCTGCGAGGACAACCAACTTGTCCTGAAGCGCACTTTTACCGCCACCGGCACAAACCGCCAATTCGTCAACGGCTCTCCCACATCATTGAGCGTCCTCGCATCCATTGGCGAATGGCTGGTGGATATCCATGGGCCGCACGACCATCAATCGCTGCTCAATCCGGCAAAGCAACTCCTGATTCTGGACGCCTTCGGCAAGCTGGAACGCGAACGGGAAGCATTCGGCGGGTTGGTGCAACGGCGCGGCGCCCACGAAAAAGAAAAATCCGCGCTCATTGTGGATGAAAAGACCTACGCCCAACAACTCGACTTGCTGCGCTTTCAGGTGCAGGAAATTTCCACCGCGCGTTTGCAGCCGGATGAAGAGACGTCGGTGGAGGCGGAGTTCAATCGCGCCAGCAACGCGGCCAAGCTGCTGCAACTGAGCCAGGCCGCGCTCGATGCCTTGAGCGAGAACGAAAATTCCTTGCTCACCCAGGCCGGAGCCATTGGGCGCACCTTGCAGGAATTGCATCGCGTGGATCCTGCCGCCGCGAATCTGGCAGAACTGCATTCCCAGGCCGTCGCCGCATTGAACGAATTGCAGTCCGAACTTTCGCGATATGCGGAAAAAGTGGACGTGGACCCCGCGCGGCTCGCCGAACTGGAAGAGTGCCTCGATCTGATCCATTCCCTCAAGCGCAAGTACGGTGGCACATTGGTCGAAGTCATCGCCTTTGGCGAAGAAGCCAAAACGAAGCTTCAATCTTTGGAGTCGCGCGACGCCGAACTGGACCGGCTCAATGCCGAACTAAAAAAGCTGGATGCCGAACTTGCCAAAGCCGGCAGGAAGCTTTCGGATGGGCGCAAGAAAACCATCCCGCAACTCGCCAAAGCCGTGAGCAAACAACTCCAGGATTTGGGATTCAAGCAAAGCAAATTCGACGTGGCGATTGCGCCGGCAGAGATCACTTTGACTGGTTCGGATGCGATAGAATTCCAATTCGCGCCGAATCCAGGCGAACCGGCCAAGCCTTTGCGCGCCATCGCATCCTCCGGCGAAATGGCCCGCGTGATGTTGGCATTAAAAACGGTATTGGCCTCGGAGGACGAGGTGCCCGTGCTGATTTTTGATGAAGTGGATGCCAATGTCGGTGGCGAGACGGCCAATACCGTTGGTGAAAAGATGAAACAGATCGGGGCAAAACGGCAGGTGCTGTGCATCACGCACCTACCGCAAGTCGCCGCTCCGGCGGATGCGCATTATGTCGTCACCAAACAAATCAAAAATGGCCGGACGATATCGGAGATCCAGTTGCTCGACAAAAAAGAGCGCGTGACGGAACTCACGCGGATGCTTGGAGGGCGGGGGGATGCGGCCCGAAAACACGCTGAGGCGCTTTTAATATAAATTCAACGGCGGTTGGTGTTTGGATGAGGAAGATAAACGACCATTGATTTGTGCCCTCCAATCGTAATCAAGAAGCTTTCTGTACCTTTAATACCGAAGCGTCTTCTAAAATACTCAAACGCACTTTTCCAAACGCAAACGACTAAACGCGGGCGAACTTTCAAAAAAACACGATCAAAAAACAAGTCCGCACATGGGTAAGAATATTTTGGCAGATTTTGTGCGTTTTTCGTGGCACAGAAAAACAATTCTGTTACCGCCGCGTGTTCTTCAAATTTAGCTCCCATTCCGAACATTGCTTCTGTGATATCCACATGATGATGATAATGTTTTTCTTTACCATCTTTGGCAATATACCGCTCACTTCCGTCTAGATTTACTGCAAGGTCAGCAAAGGCATTCTTACTGGTCATTATTCGTTGAAACAAATCCTTATTATACGACTTTGAATTATCTGAGATTCGAGGATTGATTCCAACAAATAACAAATCAGCCTTATCCAATGCGCCTATTGTTGGAGGGAACTTTGAATAGGGGCCATTACTGCTTAATGGTTTAAACCCATAAGAAGGTTTGCATTGTGTGCAATAAAAAACGTCGCGTAAGAGTTGTTTGTGTAGGCTCATACGATGCGTTTTCGGATTCGTAGAGATGCAATGACTGCCGTTATTCCCACGCACCCCCAGCCAAACCAATCTCCGTGACGATTGTAGAACGTCTGCATGTGTGGCTGGATCGGCAATGTAATGGTCATTGAGCCTTCGCCATAAACAGTGCCGTTAGCATCGCGCAGAATGTCATGGACGCGGCCATAGCCATCGATCCAGCACGAGACGCCGTTGTTGCAGCAGCGCACCAGCGGGACGCCGTTCTCGACCGCGCGAAAGAGCGCGTTGGCCATGTGTTGCCATTGCTCGGCGCTGTTGCCGAACCAGCCGTCATTCGTCAGGTTCACCAGGAAATCAGTGTCGCTCTGCGCCGCCCGTCGCCCCAGTTGCGGAAACGTGTCCTCAAAACAGATCAGCGGCGAAGTCCGCGCGCTGTGCAGGT
>Ga0206865_1085_pt1 | contig 29977 bp, 26 predicted proteins | sample Alteio_BWOrgCont_39_FD_152628 | JGI IMG/M metagenome (GOLD analysis project Ga0206865, IMG submission 152628) | Enriched cells from forest soil in Barre Woods Harvard Forest LTER site, Petersham, Massachusetts, United States -... | ecosystem: Environmental > Terrestrial > Soil > Temperate forest >...
CGATGGGGGGTGTTTCACCCAGGATCCACGGGTGGATGTTTAAACAAAAGGCATTTTGGAAACACATTAACATGGAAGGCGGTGAAGAGTACGGCGCGGACAGTAAGTTAATTGATGACGTGTTTGCAAGAACAGGTGCTTACATTATGGGAAAGCGAATGTTTGAAGAAGGCGAAGTGCATTGGAAAGAGGATTTATACAAAGCGGATGTTTATGTGCTGACTCACGAAAAACGCGAGCCCTGGGTTCAAAAGGGGACAACAACTTTTTATTTCATTAACGACGGCATACAAAGTGCGTTGGAAAAAGCGATACGATCAGCCAATGGAAAGGATATCAGGATACAAGGCGGCGCCGATACTATTCAGCAATTTTTGAATGCAGGGCTGGTGGACGAGTTTTTTATTCATATTGCCCCTGTTTTTTTAGGAAGTGGCATCCGGCTTTTCGACAACATTGACAGCAACAAATACAATGTTGAAATTGCAGAAGTAATACCATCAGACTTAACAACGCATTTGAGATATAAGCTGACGAAGAAATAAGAACCAGCATGTCGCAAATTCTTTTGCTATTATTGACTACTGATTAGTTACTGTTTATGTACTTTCGAACTTTGCGATTTTATCTTAAATAAAGATACGGTATCAGTAATAAGCTCCTGTAAAATGCGACAACCCGGTACGAGAAAAATATTTATACTTTTTGCCCTGGTATCATGTTTATCATGCAAGGTATATCAAAAAACTGCTATAAAGCTTGATAAAACAGAATGGATACACGGGGCTGCCGATTGTAAAGTAAATAACGATCCGCCAATACAGGTTGTTCAATATAATTACAATACCTGGATATTAAGAGAGAGTAAGTGCACCAACTATGAAGGGCCGTTTATGTTTTTGTTTTTAGGGCAAAAAAAGGCCTTGTTGATGGATGCGGGCGCCACAAAAGATGAAAATAAGTTTCCTTTGCGGGCTACAGTTAACAACCTGATTAGTAAATGGGAAAAAGCTACCAATACAAAAGTGGAGCTTATTGTGGCCCACACGCATAGCCATGGCGACCACACAGCCGGCGACATACAATTTAAAGACAATCCCAATACAACTGTTGTAGGTTTGGGGGTTGATGATGTAAAGGCGTTTTTTAAAATAGAAAACTGGCCATTTCAAAACAGCAAAATAGACTTAGGCGACAGGGTTTTAGAAATAATCCCGATACCGGGGCATCAAAAAGCTTCAATTGCTGTTTATGACAATGAAACAAAAATATTATTATCGGGTGATAGCTTTTACCCGGGAAGATTGTATATAAACGACTGGCAATCGTTTAAATTAAGTACGCAGCGGCTGGTTGATTTTGCATCGCAACATAAAATAGCCTACATCCTGGGCAATCATATCGAAATGACCAAAACACCAGGGAAAGATTATCCTATCGGAACAACGTTTCAGCCTGATGAACATATCTTACCTCTAATAGTTAAAGACCTGTTATTACTCAACGAGGCATTAAAAAGCCTGGGCGATAAGCCTGCCCGCAAGGTTTATGATGATTTTATTATTTATCCCATTTAGTTTAAATAATAGCATTGTAAGGTTATAATATGAAAAGGTATTACCCGGCGCCGGGTCTCCGTGCCGTGAAAGTTTAATGTCTTTCGGCGGCGCAGAGTACGCCACCTCTTTAGGCCTTTGCGCGGCATGCAAGCGCGAGAGGCTATAAATCCGGGTTAACGGGGCTAACGGCGAAGCGCTTTTTTAAGATATGCAAACATTCAAAATGGTTTTTAGGGGTGTAGTCGGATTGGCGTCAGCACTGAATGTGATCGACGCCCTCACCAATTTTGGCCGGGCCAAACCATTTGGTGGGTTGCTGTTATTTTATGTTAATTTAATTGAGCTCCCCGTATTAATAGCTTTTATTTTTGTGTTTTTAATTAACTGGCTTTTTATGAAAAGGCCAGTTTCGTTTTTTAAAACCGAGTTATACTATTTATTGATACAGGTTTGCGCCTGGGTTTTGTTCGCACTGTCGTATATAAACTGTCCAACATGTCCTGGCTAAAAAGACTTGGGCCAGCGGGTAACGGAGTCAGAGACTGGGCATGGGTAGTCCGAAGTGGGACACTTCGGACAGCGTGGGCCGTTCAAAAAATCTGAAAATACCGTGAAAATACCCTTTTTAATATGAAACTTTGTCGCTAAATTGGTGACAGTCAACCATTGACGACCTTATGACATGAATCTAACCCCAATGTTCCGATTATTAGCACTTTGCGGGCTACTATTACTAATTTTTATCAAGCAATCTGGCGCGCAAACCGTAACACCAACCCCCGCTTCGTCTTCGACCTCTGGTAGTATGACGACCATAACCGTAGATACTATTAATCGAATCTCGAAAGATGGGATTCCCCAAGATAGGCCGTTGGTGGTAGTTTATCCATTGGGCTCACGAACGGTCGATTATGTGTTTTTTTATCCAATAAACGGAGATGGCACAAAAAAATTTATTTCAAGAAGGGAGTATCGGCAGTACGTGGTTCGTCGTGAGTTCATCAAGAAATACGGTCATACAGGAGCATTTTTTTCAATCGGATTGTATTTAGCAAATAATTTAATTCTATCGAATAGCAATATCGCGAAAGTAAAACGGGCAAAAAAATATATTTCCGATTCATTTTTAGAACCTGATTCCTGGAGAATCGATAAAAAACCTAAAAACAATACTCTATTTATCAATGCGCCAGCTTTATATCCTAACACCGGTTATAAGTTTCTATTGATCTCAAAAAAAGGAATAGCAGAATCTGATCAGTTATATAAAATTTGGGATAAAGTTCAGCAAGGAAATTTAAAAGATGCGAAATCTGATTTTGAAACGATATTCCCTATAGACCAACGGAATGCCTACAACATAACCTTTGATATTGTTAATAAAGGCGGGTTTTTGGCGCAATACAATTCGAACAAAAAATTACAGGGTGATTATACCGATTATTCAAAAAATTTAACTGCCCTTAAAGCTTATAATTATCTTCCGTTCCTTAAAGGGGATTGTGATGCTTGCTTAAAGATTATTTTAGATCGTACGTTAAGTAAAGACTGCAAAGATTGCAAATCCAAGTATAAAGGGTTTATTGATAGTCTCGACCTATTCAATCATGCTATAGTCAACATTCAATACCCAGACACATTATTCTCGAAAGGATATCTTTCATTGGCAAATAGAATCACAGACAAAAAAGCGGAAACCAAAGATTTTGATCAGCGATCTACGAATTTAAAAAACTCGATCGCAATACTAAATCAAATCAAGTACTTTATCAACTTGGTTACACTCGAAGAAAACTGCAAAGACAAATGCGTCAGTCTTGAAAATACGATCGATAGTAATCTAAAAATTCTTAGAGTAGATACTGCTGTGTATTTTGCTTACAATAAGGCTCGGATGGATTGGAAAAAGGATTTTTCTGATGAAAAAATCGGTTTGTTTATGTACAACACTGACCAATCCAGTATAAGTACAAATATTTTCGATTTTAAAACTAGGAACAGCAATTATATCAACGCTTGTTTTGGCTTGGTTACTTATGGGGCAGTTTATGGCAGCCATAATTTTTCGCAGTTCTCCCGGTTTTATGATATTTCGCCCTTCGCTGGCGTTAACATTAACCTTCGCCCAATTGATAAGAATTTAACACTCAATCAGGTCCCTTATAAAAATTTCTGGACACGAACAGCCATTTTTGCCGGAATTAGCTTTAATTCAGTCGTTGATGCGGCTGGTACCCGTCAGGATTTCTTTGCGTCGTCGACCGCGAACTTATTACTGGGTGGCAGTTATAGATTCACCAACGCAATACGATTATGTTATGGCGCGATGTTGTTCAAACGAGAGGACACCAATCCTTTATTGGATAGAAAATTAATAACAGCTTCGCCATTCGTTGGGCTAAATATCGACCTCGATTTAAAAGAATTAGTCGGAGATGCTTCTTCAATATTTAAATAATATGATGAAATATAGCTTTTTGTTAATTATCGCTGTAGCTTTTTGCTCCTGTTATAAGCCTTCGGATTATGATCCGCAGCCCAACAACTCAGGATTGATTTCCATCGTTCCCACCTTGGTTAATGCACCGGCCAACGGTGTTTTCCTGGACACGATCATAGTTGAAATTCCAGTCAATTCCGATCCAGGGAAACGTGCAGTGACTTTGATGACAAGCGCCGGAACGTTCACAACCTCTAAAGCAGATACGCTTACCGTAAATGCCGACAACACAAATCCAAAATATCCGGGAAAAAGATATGCCGTTTTCGTCCTGCAGACTACCTTACAGCCAGTAACGGTTAATATTTCAGCTACTTTACAGAAAAACACGAACATGGCAACTTTGGCTTTTGTTACGGACTCTGCCACCCATATTCAAGTAGATGCAGACAAAATTTACTTGAGTAACTTTGAGGAAACGAATATTACAGCCACTATTTCCGCACCTAAAAGTGGCTTTGGTAAAACTAGTGCGGGCCAGTCAGTCAGCTTTTCAGCTGCATCAGATTCATTGGGCAAAAACCCAAAAGGCTATTTTCGGACTGTAAAAAACTTAACCGATACCAGTGGAATTGCTACCGCTGTCTATTCCTGTGATAGTACATATCGCGGTAGTATCTACATTTTTGCAAAAATACCAAATGGTAAGAAAGACTCGATATCCTCTAAAACTTTAATCATAAAACGATAACCTATGGCACCAGAAATCAACGAAACGGCTAACAAAGTGCATGCAGCCTGTACGGATTTAGTTAACGAAAACTTTAAACAACATCTTCCTCCGGGAAAGACTTTTGCAATTAGCCATATTGCATTAAGATTAACGGACATTGGGTCTGAGGATGAAGATCCGCCAATCGGGCCGATTCTCGACTGTATCAACCCTGTGATTATAAACGGTCATATGGTTTGCCCGGAATCATAATCAGTGTTCATAGAACGGAGTACAAAGGACATCAGTGCTGGTTTGAGTATCAAGTTGGGGTGAAGGCAAGATTATTGCTTTTTATATAGTTGTTTACGGATTTGGATTCTCAATGCTCAAGATATGACCTGATAACCGTTTTTTGGTTTGAAAGCGGTGACCGTTGAGTTTTTTGCGGGATTACAAATCGCCCGACGCATCCCGGTTTGTGGCCTGCTGATAGGTAATAAGTACCGCCTACCCTTTGATATTGTAAATCTAGTGTATAACCGGCCTGCATGATGGTTACTTAGCATGTGGGCCACAAGCCGGGAGGCTTGCGGGCAGCGGAAAAGTTGCTTGCGGGAGCTGAGGAAGGCCAAAAAAGAATGCTTTGTTTTATCGAGTATAAATATGAAAAAATGAAGTCGGGAAAACAGTTTCAACTGCCAGAAGGACGTAAGAAATCATTTGTCGAGATCATCAGCGAACTTAACCGGAAAAAGTTAATAGGAGCGGGGGTACTCCTCTACATCGGAACTGTCTTTATTTTTTCAGTAGTGGAGAGTTTTTTACATCCTGAAACGCATATCGCAAATAATCATTTGACCGTTTCCTTTCTCGATCTAATCTATTTCAATTTTATTTCGATCTTAACGATTGGCTACGGTGATCTGGCGCCAACCGGAATATTCCGTGTGTTAACCGTGATTGAAGCAATGGCAGGGTTGGCAATTTATGGACTAGTTATTTCAATAATTACTATCAAAGTAATGTTACCAGGTAAACACACTATCGTGTTTTCCAAATACGCATATTATTGCCTGGATGACCATTCCTTTATGATCATTTACTTAAATACGGCTACCCAATTCCTAACTAATGTTGAAACCTCCTGGTATTTTAAGTTGGGCGAGGATTGGAAGACACTTCCCCCAATAAAAGTGCCGTTTATTACCAAATCGGTGCAAACTTTTTACTTGTCATTCTTGCCAATGAAAGACATTAAACCCAAGCTTCATTATCTTGATTGTCTCAGAGTAGGAATTTCGGGGAGCCTTGGCATGAGCACTTATTCAACTTTTGTCGAATATGGATTGAGCGATATCTTAATAGTCCCAAACCGCGCCGAGCTTACAGCCTATGACGGGTTTTATCAAGTTGATGAATTTATAAATACAGAAAAGTTTCAACACTACTTCCATTATCATCCTAAAGACGCCGTCAAAATGGCTAGCTTAATCTGATAGTGCAATTGCCTAATAGGGCAAGATGGAGTTTGTAGTGTTAAATAGCCATTGCTACTATTATCCACAGCGTCGGCCGCCCTGATTCTGGCACTTGTATGCAGAGTTGGGCTGCAACGTGGCGTACTAGTGCCCCGCTGATAGGTATGCAGAATGTCCCTTATGTTATCGCGAAGTTTGCAAATCGCGCCCGCCCTTCGCGTAATGGGATTGAAACGGATACCGGTTGCGCGGAGGCTTCAGCGTAGGCCGCGCTTAAGGCCTGCAGGCGTATAAGTGGAAAGCCCGGCCCCGGTTTCTACCAACCGGGGCAACGCCCCAATTTTATTAAACGGGTAAATTTTCGGCGCGCAAAGATAAAGGGATACCATTTATTATGTGGTGGCGCTATTTTGTCAGTACAGGTACGGATTTTTGGCAAAATTAGCATCGCAAACCGTTCATAATGAGATGTTCCAAAAATAGTGGTGTGTGGAATTTGGAACACTGGAACGTTGTGTTTTGCTGAAAAGCTGCGTGTTTTGGGGATATTTAAAAAAGTCTTGTGTCGGGAGGCTTTAGTCTAGGATAAAAGCTGCGCCACCGGCAATAGCGTTAACCCATGTTAACCCAATTATTTTTTAACTACCTTGTTTACAGTTATTTAAAAAGGTTAACATTGAATTATGTTAACCCTGTTAACCCCTTTTCAAGCCCTGTTGGTGACTTTATGAAACGCCTCTCTTCTCCGGAGGACTCCTATGGACAAAGAGGGCGCGTCTATTTTGATTAATCAGGAGAGAATACGCCAGGCGTGCCGCGAGCAGCATGGAGTTTTACTGCTTGCGGCCTGACATAGCATCAAGCTGGGCCTTTGAAATCTTATCAAAATCAGGTGCTATGCCAAAGGTGCCGGCGGGGGCTTTTTGATCGGAAACCCCGGTTATTGTATATTCGGCTGTTGATGGTTTACCATCGGGACCTGTCTGGAATGCTGTATATTGTACAGGGACGCCGCCGACAGCTGCATAATATTTTTCGATAACGGCGGCTGGCAATGCTATATCATTGGTTATCCAGATATCATAAGTTTTTTGGGTTTTGGTGTCCTTTGCCACTACCTTTTTGCAATTAAAGCCAGATACCTGTTTGGTTTCGGTTGATGGAACAAAGGTAAGTGTGGGGAAACTGCTTAAAACCTCGTCGATTTCTGCAGGGGTATAAACTGCTGCCTTTTTTATTTTGTAGGCAGATACTTCGGCTATTACTGCAAAAAATTTGTAGTTGGCGTCGGCTAAAAGCTTAATGTTTGCCGGACCGGCAGAAAACATGGTAGCGATGGAATCACTTCTGAAGTATTCCTTTAGTTCAACATCCTGGCCGGCTGCACTTGTTTTAATGGTTACCAGGCCTTCGGTATAGCTTTTTTGCGCACTGGCGCTAAAAATGGTTGCTGATAAGGCAATGCCCAGCGCAACGCTTAATAATTTGGTTTTCATTGTGTTTGATTTTTCGTTTTATAATTTGTTTTTAATTCCTGTTTCAGCGGGCCTCGCCCCTGCGGGTGTCGCAAGGGCACACTGCCAAATCCTAACTGCCAACCGGCACCGGGATGTATTTATTGATTGTTTTTCCGTTTTTGTGCGCGATTGAGCTTTCCAGTTCCAGTACCTTTATCTCCTTAAAAATGGAAAGGCCACTACCAATAGCGATGGGGTTAACGACAAGGTAATATTCATCTATAAGGTTGAGGCTTACGAGCGAGCTGACAAAATCGGCGCCGCCGTAAACAAGGATGTCCTTACCGGGTTGGTTTTTGAGGGAATTTACAACAGTGGCCAGGTCGCCGTTTTCTACTTCGAGGTTGCGGCCGGGCAGGGTTGTTTCGGTACGGCTAAAGGCAATCTTGTGATGGTTGGCTATCAGTTTTGCCAAAGGGTTCCAGGGGTTGTCGGGCTGGTTGTCGGCCACATCTTCCCAATAGGTGCAGAATCCGGAAGCAGCCAGTTTGCGGCCCAGCAGCAAGGTATCGCAGCCGGTGGCAAGTTCTATACCGAACTCGATACTCTTTTGTAAAATCTCCGGGTCCTTTTTACCGGTTAAAAACACCCAGTCGTTCTCACCATTGGGGCCGCCTACGAAGCCATCAAGTGTGATTTGCATTTGCAATTTTAATTTTCTCATGATAATTATTTTAAAATTGATTTATTCCGAAGCCAGTAATTCATCCAATACGGCAAACGTTGCTTCAGTGCCTTCTTTAAAGCCCCCTTCGACGAACCATTTGATGGTGGATTCGTCTTCGAAAGTGATCATAGTCTCCACCTTCGTTCTGTTACCGTCAATAGATGTGAATTTACTATCCCGGTATGATTTTGGCGCATCCATAACCGGGTTGCCCTCTCCGTCACAAAACATACCTGTTGTGGCAATGGCGCTGCCATTTTCAATTGCAGTAAATTCGGCATAAACCCAGTGTTTTTGGCCTTCGGGGCTAATCATGGCGTACAGCCATACTCCGCCAACGGTAAAATCCATTATTTTGGTTTGGGCAGTCCATGGTTTCGGGGCTATCCATTTTTCAATTAAGTCGGGTTCTGTCCAGGCTCTCCATACTTTTTCTATTGGCGCGTTAAATTCGCGTGAGATGTGAATCGTTTTAGCGGCCAGGTCTGGCTCGAACACAAAATTGTTTGTCATGTTTCTTTGGTTTATAGGTCCTTTAATAAATTGTCTAACTGGTCAAAGCGGATCTCCCATAATTTGCGGAAGGCTTCCATCCAACGATCTATTTCTTTCATTTTATCAATGTTTAGCTGGTAATAAATTTCCCGCCCACGCTGGGCCTGGTCAATAGCTCCGCATTTTGCCAGCACCTGTATGTGCTTTGATACGCCTTGCCTGGTGCTGTTAAAATGCCCGGCTATGGCGTTGGGCGTCATGGCGCTTATGGTAAGTAATGTAAGGATCGCCCTGCGGGTGGGGTCGGCTATGGCCTGGTAAATATCGCGTTTCATATATTCGTGCAACTAACTGGTTGCAAATATATATGCAACTATTGAGTTGCGCAAATTTTTTTGAAAATATTTTTTTAAAAGGGGCGTAGAGCCCTCATAAACGGCAAAGCCCTCACTCGTCTCCCGCGGGAGGAGAGACTTTAACTTCAACGACTATTGTTTTTTGAGATCAGCGAGTTTTATACAAACGCCACCAAATCGTTGCTGACCATCGGTGTTTCGTTCTTCGCCTTTCGTGCGAATGCTGCCGGCGTGGTGCCGCTATAGCGCTTAAATTCCCTGCTCAGGTGCGATTGATCAGTATAGCCGAGTTCATGTGCCAGGCCGGCCAGGTTTGTAGCCGGGTAATGCCACAATTGGTTGCGCACCTGCTCAAAGCGGATTAAACCCGATACGTCTTTTACCGTGTAGCCGGATGATTGCTTAAAGTTTCGTTCCAGTGTGCGCACCGTGGCGTGGGCCGCCTCGGCTACCTGGCTTACCGGCAGGGCGCCATTTGCCTTCCGCATCGCCTTTCCCGCCTTAAATAGCATACTGTCCATCGCCACCCTCAACCGTGCATCCTTGAAATACTGTTTCACCTCAGTTAGCGCACTATCGATCCTGCCACTGTGAATCAACTTATTTAATTTAGGTTGAAGCTGCGCGATGGGATGCTCAAATATGCGTACGCCATCCTTACCAGATGGAAGCCCCAGCAAATCGAAAACCGTCCAGGGAAAGCAACGAATACCAATGACCTCGAAACGGTTTTGGGTGTAAAAAACAACAGGCTGATTGAGTAGTCCCATTATAAACGGCGAAGGCAATGGCTGCAGTTCCCCCTCCTGAACAATGCTGCATCCGCTTCCGAAATGGAAAATAATTTCGGCGTAACCATCAGGTTGTACCTCAAAACTCGATTGTTGTTCGCCCACATCCCTGCTGTTATACCAAAAGCATTTTATGGTATCCTGTAGTTCTTCGGGAGGGGCAAATTCCTGATGGTGCATGGTTAAAGGTAGGGAATTTGGGGTGGATAGATAGAATATAAAGATGAACCGTATGGCTGCTAAAACCTTCAACGAACGATGACAGGTACAAGATTAACACTCCTCGTTAAAATCCTCGGTAAATTGAAAGCAAAAAAGCCACCTGAAGGTGGCTTTTGTAGCGGGGAGCAGGATCGAACTGCCGACCTTAGGGTTATGAATCCTACGCTCTAACCATCTGAGCTACCCCGCCGGATTAATTTTTATATGGTTATATTCAATAATATGCCGTTTTCCAGAACTGCCGTCCGCCTTAAGGCGGATATGAATCCTACGCTCTAACCATCTGAGCTACCCCGCCGGATTAATTTTTATATGGTTATATTTAATAATATGCCGTTTTCCAGAACTGCCGTCCGCCTTAAGGCGGATATGAATCCTGCGCTCTAACCATCTGAGCTACCCCGCCGGGTTATTTTTTTTCGTTAACTATGGGTGTTTTTGTTAAATAAGTTAATGTTAACAAATTAACATGCCACCCACCCCAAAAAGGTTTGCAAATATAGCAGAAATTCGTTTTCTTTAGAAAAAATGTTAACATTTACGCCGTACAAGTTATTATAGACCAAAACCCGCATGTCCGAAAAGAAGAAATTTAATATCGAGTATGAGATAAAATCGTCTCCACGCATACTGTACGGCTTTTTAAATGAGCCTAATGGCTTAACGCAGTGGTTTGCTGATGACGTGAGCATTAAGGACTCGATTTATACTTTTACCTGGGACGATGAACAGCAAAAAGCAAAATTGATTGCCATTAAGGAAAATAAACTGGTGCGTTTCCGCTGGATTGATGACGATCCGGCATATTTTTTTGAAATGGAAATCATCCAGGATGAACTTACCAATGATGTGGCCCTCAGCATAACCGACTTTGCGGCCGAGGAGACCATCAGCGAGCGCAAACTGATATGGAATAACCAGGTTGATTATCTTATCAGTGTTTTAGGCGCCTGAATAAAATTATTATCCCTACTTTTGTATCACAAAACATTTTTGCGCCGTTATAGGGTGCATTAAACGTGCATTAAGGCGTCGTGCCGGCCACGGGGCGCCGATACACCGGTCATTCTGATGAAGAAAATACATCTTTTAATACTCAAATCGTTCATAAGGCCTTTTTTGGTGACGTTTACCATCGTGATGTTTGTGTTGCTGATGTTATTTTTGTTTAAATACATCGATGACCTGATAGGCAAGGGTTTTGAGTGGTACATAATTACCGAACTGATGATGTACGCATCGGCAACTAATGTGCAGATGGCATTGCCTTTGTCAGTTTTGTTATCCTGTATCATGACCTATGGCAGCCTCGGCGAAAATTACGAGCTGGTAGCCATTAAAGCGGCTGGCATATCGCTGCGCCGCGCCATGTACCCCATGATTGTGGTTATTGTGATACTGAGTGTTTCGGCATTCTTCTTTTCGGACTATATGCTGCCGATAGCCAATTTAAAATATTATTCGCTGTTATATGATGCCCGGCAGCAAAAATCGGCCAACTTTTTGCCCGAGGGGGTTTTCAGCAGCAGCTTTACCGGTTACTCCATCCGCGTAAAACGCAAAGACGCCGACGGCCAAACCCTGCACGATATAATGATTTACTTTAAAAATCTGCAGGACAACAATACCGATGTGTTAATAGCCAGGGAAGGCAAAATGTACCGCACGCCAAATGGCAAGTTTATAGTGATAAAATTAAGGGATGGCGTAAAATATTCTGAGACGCCGGGCGAATCGGCCTATAACGTGCGTGAGCGCTTAACCCGGCAGCGTTTTAAAGAGACCGAGCAAAAGTTTAGCGTTGAGGGTCTAACGATGCACCGCACGGCCGAAAGCGAATTCCAAAATGCGTACCAGATGATGAACCTGAAGCAGCTGAAGGGCAACGCGGCGCTCAGCGGCCGGCAACTGGACAGCGGCGTTAGGGCTAATTACAAATTGCTCACCGCGTATTTGAAATATTATTCGATACCGGTTGGCAAAGGTACGCCCAAAACCTTTGAACCTTCAAAAGGCGATGAGTTTTCAAAAGCCGAGGTGCATATGAAAATAAGCATCCTGGCCAATGCCCAAAGCGAGGCCCGCTCAATAAGCGAACTGCTGAAAAATCGCTCCCAGCGTAATAAGGATCTGCAGCAAAACATTCAAAAGGCTATGCTGGAATATCATAAAAAATTCACCCTTTCGGCCGCGTGTATCGCCTTGTTTTTAATTGGGGCGCCGCTAGGCGCCATCATCCGGAAAGGCGGTTTGGGTTTGCCGGTGGTGGTATCGGTTATCTTCTTCCTTTTCTTTTATATCATTAATACCATTAGCGAAAAGTATGTAAAAGATGGTGATCTCTCGCCGGCCATCGGCGCATGGGTGGCTATCGCCGTTGTTACCCCCATCGGATTGTTTTTATCGTATAAAGCGGCTACCGATTCGGCTTTGTTTGATATGGACATGTACAAACGGTTTTTTAATAAACTGTTGAAAAGGTTCCGTAAAGGCGGCGATGAAGGTTTGCAACCTGCCAATAATTAACTCATAAATTTATTTAAGGCAACCAATTAACCCCGGACAAAGTACTTATTTACATAGCGCCGACCCTAATGTTTATATTATAACGTAAATTTGTAAAGGTGATTACTTGCCGCAGGTGTTGATGAGGAGATTGCAACAACAATTAAAACTAACCTGGCGCATTTGCGATTGCCAATTAACGGAGAAATAATGCTGAATACCATACAGGAAGCCATTGACGAAATAAAAAATGGCAAAATAATAATAGTTGTTGATGATGAAGATCGTGAAAACGAAGGTGATTTTTTAACTGCGGCACGTAATGCCACTCCCGAAGTTGTTAACTTTATGGTTAAACACGGCCGGGGTTTGGTGTGTACTCCTATATCAAAAAAACGCGCTGCCGAGCTCAATCTCGAGCCTATGGTTAGCCATAACACTACCTCGCACGAAACTAATTTTACCGTTTCGGTCGATTTGCTCGAAGGCTGTACAACCGGCATCTCGGCGTCGGATCGTTCGCGCACGACGCTTGCTTTGATTAACCCTAATACCAAACCGGAAGACCTGGGCAGGCCGGGGCATGTATTCCCGCTGATAGCCAAAGACGGCGGCGTACTGCGCCGCACAGGGCATACCGAGGCCGCTATCGACTTGTCGGTAATGGCGGGTTTTGAGCCCGCCGGAGTAATATGCGAAATAATGAAGGAAGATGGCGAAATGGCCCGCCTTCCTGATTTGCTGGAAATAGCGAAAGAACACGATCTCAAGATTGTCTCCATTAAGGACCTGATAGCTTACCGCCTGGCAACCGAATCGCTGGTGACTAAACATGTATCAGTAAAAATGCCAACCCAGTGGGGCGATTTTGAAATGATAGCTTATACCCAGGTAGATACCGGCGACAATCACCTGGCGCTGGTTAAAGGCAGCTGGGAGCCTGACGAACCTATTTTGGTGCGGGTACACAGTTCATGTGTTACCGGCGATATTTTTGGATCGTGCCGCTGCGATTGCGGGCCGCAATTGCATAAAGCCATGGAAATGATTAACCGCGAAGGCAAAGGGGTTGTATTATATATGAACCAGGAGGGTCGTGGTATTGGCCTTATCAATAAGCTCAAAGCTTACCATTTGCAGGAAAACGGCATGGATACCGTGGAAGCCAATATCGAACTTGGTTTTAAAATGGACCAGCGCGATTATGGCGTTGGCGCACAAATACTGCGTAGCCTGGGCATTTCAAAAATGCGGCTGATGAGCAATAATCCCAAAAAACGGGCCGGCTTAATCGGCTACGGGCTCGAAGTAGTTGAAAATGTACCGATAGAGATTGCATCTAACCCGCATAACGAAGTTTACCTGCGCACCAAACGCGATAAAATGCAGCATACCATTATGCTCGATCACTGATCGTCATCATCTTCCGAGCGGTTCTTTATGGGTGTAGTTGGTGCGGCCGGCGTTATTGCAGGCGCACCAGGAGTGCCTGTAGGTTTAACGGGCGTTGGTACCGCAATGCGTTTCTTTTCGTGACTCCGGAATAAGTTTCTTAAAAACTCGCCAAAGGTGTCAAAGTCTCTTTGATAAACCAGGCCCGCACCGTTTACATACTGTACACCCAACTGATCGTAAATGGTTGATAGGGTTGTACTGTTTAATACACGATAGGAATACCTGGCGCTTAAATCCCCATTTTTCCGGATCAGGTAGTTTGCTTCAAAATCCTTGGTCAGCTGGTTGAAATTCGAATTAAAGAAATTATTGTTCTGAAAGAGGTCGTTGGTATTGGCGGTTCCGTTATAGTTTGTTGAAGTATTAAACAAGCTGCCAGTAAGCGTTAATCGATCTTTGATACGGAACGAAGCACTATAATCGTTAAACGAACGGATGTTTAAATCGAAATTTTTAATGTTTGATTGCGAGATAAGCGCATTTAACTTGTTAAATGCAAATTCGCTCACAGCCTCGCCCGCAGTTCCCAACACCTGGTTGGTTAAATTGTTATTGGCGCCGTTGTTAAACTGCCGCCTTACAATAATACTCAACGCCTGCTGGCTGCGGTTATTCAGGTCCGACAGGTAATTGCTCAAATCGTCTTTTACAGACGGATCAAGCGGGAAGTTAAAGTCAAAGTCGATAGTAGGTTGCAATAACGATTTGGTCAGGATCAAATCCGCCTGCACAAGCTCCAGGGAGTGCCCTTTTGGCGATGATGAGCCCGCTGCCTGGTAAAGCGGATAAATATCCGCACGCACCTCGTAAATGGCATTCAGGTTAATGGTAGCTGCAGATGGGTTGCCCGTCCAGCGAATGGTACCACCCTGGTTTACGGTAAAGTTTTTGCTGATAAAATTTTTGGCGGTAAACTCAAATTTTCCCGAACTGATTTGAAAGTCCCCAAACATATCAAAATCGCCGAGGCTGTTAATGTTCAATTTAAGATTTCTGGAAATCCCGCTGCCTTCAAGTACACCGTAGTCGGTGGTTATTTTTACCAGTGTTTTTTCATCAACTGTCAGGTCGAAATTTAAAGTTACCCCGTTAAAGGCACGTGGAGCGGCAACCGGCTTAGAAATATCGTTATGGCCAACAAATTTTATAAAATCGTAGTCGCTCACTGTTGATGACGTGTTCAGCGGGATATTAAATACGGTGCCGGCCTCGGTTTTGGCAGTAATATCGATATTCATATTGTCCACCGGGCCGCTAAAACTAAACCTGCCCGTGCCATAGGCGGTACCGTAATATACATGGTTATCTTTAAATGTAGTATTAAGGGCCATTAGGTTTTTAGCAACTACAACAGCTTCAATATCCGGGTTACCAAGGTCATTCAGGTCAACCGTGCCATCAACAGCTCCCGTGCCATTTTTACTATCCCTTAACACCATCCCTTTAATTTTTACCACACTGTTGGCCACTTCGAGCGTGTCAGTAACCCGGTAAGGCGTCTTTAAATAATTTACTGTAACACCAGTGTTATTTAAAATAACACTACCATTTAACTGCGGTTTTGACGGTGGCCCGGTAAGTTTTAAATTAGTTGAAACGGTACCCTGTATATTCGACACCAAATCCTTAATAAAAGGTTCAAAAATAATGGCCTCGGTTTGGTTCATGTTCACGTTAAAATCCAACTTGTCGTCTTCATTATGCCCCAGGGTATAAATGCCGGCTATGTTCATGGTCTCCAGGCCATGGTTATGTATATTCAGTTTTACGTCCGCCTGTTTGCGATCGTTCCCCAGGTCCGATTCAATTTTTACGTCGCCAACCAGTGTTTTATTCATGATCAATGAATCGATGCCGAGTTTAGCGTCAACTCCGGGGGATTTAGTGATCGACGTAAAATTAACATCCCCATTCAGCGTCCCTTTTAACTTTATCCCGCCTGATTTGGTTAGCTGGTTAAGCGTTGCCATACTGAAGCGCTGGAAGGTTAATTTTAACTTGTCCTCGGGATTGTCGGATATAAAGCCGTCTATCTTAACCTTTTGCTGACCGTTGGATAACTCGAAACCTGAAACCTCGGTCTTCCCGTTCAATAATTTCACTCGCACCTTTTCCTGTATCCGCCAGTCCTGGTGTTCCAGTATCACATCCGATGGTAGTATCTGCAATTTGGCTGTCGTATCGCGGCCAAAATTTACCAGGCCATACAAGTCGAGCGAGTTTACCGCGTTCTGATCAGATAGCTTAACGTTAAAATTCAAACTGTCTTTCCGCAAGGTATTAATCAGGGTTATGTTTTTAATAAACAAACTGTCGGTAATATTTATCCGGCTTAATGATACGTTTAAGTCAAGGTTTTTATCGTTGGTGTTTTCGTCGATAATAAAATCATGGAATACAATTTTACCCAGCTTAATGGTTTTAATATAGGCGTTTAAGTCAGCCGTCTTTTTCTCCGAATCAAAGTTGCCTACAAATGTTCCCTGGTCGGGTATCGTTAATTCAGGCTTAAAAACAGCTATTACCGGGTCAATATCCTTTAGTGTTAAGTTAAAGGTAAAGCTTTGGGGTTTGGGTTCAACAATAGTTGTTTGTAACGATGGGATATATTTTTTTACGATGGTTTTAAAATACGACGGCAGGGTTGCCAGATCAAAACTTCCCTTAATATCGGCATCAAGCATATCCGATTTAAGCGCGATTACCCTTGATTTGCCGGTGCCCCTGGACGATAATACAACCGAATCAATGGGTACATTGTTTCTTGGGTCGATAAGACGGGTGTTTTTTAGCTGGATATTGCCGGTAAGGTTGCTCAAATCATTCCCCGAGAAATTGGTGTTTACCATGGTGCTCAATATTACCGTATCACCCAGCAATTTTAGCGTGTGTAATTGGGCATTATCAATATTGGCTATAAAATTGTAAACCGGCAGGGTCGGCTTTAAATCAACACTTCCGGTTAAATCAAGATTGATATTTTTATCGTTTATATTGATGTTGGCATCCGCCAGTTTTTTTATAAAAGTGCCGTTTACCTTAACATTTTGGTAATTGTAGCCCTTAAACTCCACCGCGCTAATGTTGGCATTCAGGTTTCCATTCAGGTTGCTCAATTTATCGCCGCTGCCCTTTACATCGGCGGTAAGGGTGGTGCGGCCCAAGTCGGCCTCGTCCAGCAGTTTGCCAATATCGAAAGCGTGTGTTGCTATTTTGCCGCTGTATGATGGTACGCCCGCTTTATTTATCTTTAAATTTAAATCCGGATCAAACCTGCCCAGCTGGGTTTTAAAAGTGCCATGGGCAACAAAATCGTTTTGGAGGCCGGTAAATCTGCCATTAAAATTAATATTACCAAATTTGGTTACAATAGCGGGTACATGGCGGTTGTGGGTGCCGGTAAATTCGCTGTACAGGTAGTCCAGGTCAGCTTTATTGGTGGCTATCTGATCGAAATTAAGGTCGAGGAAGGTGTTGTCCCAATCGGGCAGGCCCCTCAGGTTAAAATCGCCTTTTATATACGTGCCCTTGCCGCCGGTTACCAGCAGGTCCTTTGCCCGCAGGTTGTTCACAAAGCCTTTTATGCGGCCATTCAGACCCAGGTCAAATCGTACATGCTCCAGTCCATCGGTAAAATAAGCAATATCGCCCGATGATATCTGCGACGATTTAAAATCGCCATCCATATAAACCCTGTCTTCAATATGGTCAAAATCGTCGAACGATTTAAACTTCATCCTGAAATAGTTTTTAATGCTGCTGTGGTTGGTTACTACGTTAAGGTTTTGGGCGATGATCTGGTTGCTGTCAACCGTTGCATTGGCATCAAAACGTTTTAAGTAAAAGCCGCTTTTATCACGTAATGTCAGGTTGCTGACATTGCCCTTAAACAGGTGGTGCACCAGGTCCATGTTTTTGACGACTGCGCTGAAGTGGGTAATATCCACATCATCAAAATTCACCTGCTTCATAAAGGTATCGCGCAGCTTCAAGTTTTTATATCGAAAATGGAAGTTATTGATCACCGTTTTCTCGAAATCAATCTTCCAGGGTTTGCTTACTGTTTTGGCGGTATCCGGCGAGCTGAAATAATCGATAATAAATTTAAGGTTTGAACCGTCCTTTTGCTTTTTCAAATAGGCCGACCCGTTATCCAGTTGGATCAGTTTGAAATCGATAACGCGCCGTTTTATGCTGCTGAAAAGCGAAAACTCATTTAGTTCGACCGTTAATTTTGGCGTGCTGATCAGCGTGTCTTTTTGTTTGTCCAATACGTACATCCCTTCCAACACCACCGAGCTGAACGGCTGTATATAAAGGCTTTTAATGCCTACCTCGGTATGGAGTTTATTCGCCAGGTAGCTCGCCGCCTTTTTGGCCGCCCAGGTTTGCACGGGTTTAAATTGAAACAGCAACAGCGCAATACTCAGCACCAGCAGAACGACCAACACGATACTTAACGCTATTTTGAGTAGTTTTTTAATAACTTTGCGGTTTAATAGGGTTGAATTATTGAGTTAGTGATTTTGATTTCAATTTATAAGTTATGAATTGAATGTTTAACACAGTTTTTGAAATATAGTTTAACATCATCAATAACAAATATAAAATTCAACAACTCAATAATTCAGTAACTCAATAACTCAACAATTTAATAATTCAATCACTCAACAAATCAAAAATTGTCTATAATACTCGGAATCGAATCTTCATGTGATGAAACCTCTGCATCGGTTTGTGTTGATGGTGCTATATTGAGCAATGTAATTGCCAATCAAACCATACACGAAGCCTACGGAGGCGTTGTCCCTGAGCTTGCCTCGAGGGTTCATCAGCAAAATATTGTTCCTGCTGTACAACAAGCATTATTAAACGCAAAAGTAAGCAAAAATGATGTGGATGCAGTAGCCTTTACGCGCGGCCCCGGACTTTTAGGCTCGCTGCTGGTAGGGGTTTCATTTGCCAAGGCCTTTGCGCTGGCGAAAAACATCCCGCTTATCGAAATAAACCACATGCAGGCGCACGTACTTGCTCATTTTATTGGCGACAATAAGCCGGCATTTCCTTTTTTATGCTTAACCGTGTCTGGCGGGCATACCCAGATTGTTTTGGTGAAAGATTACTTCGACATGGAGGTAATTGGCCAGACATTGGATGATGCCGCAGGGGAAGCGATGGATAAAACAAGTAAAATTTTGGGCTTACCCTATCCCGGTGGCCCGCTGATTGATAAATACGCACGCCTGGGAAATCCGGATGCCTATAAATTCCCCGAGCCGCAGATACCGGGACTTGATTTTAGCTTCAGCGGTTTAAAAACCTCAATCCTTTATTTTATAAGGGATAATGTTGCGATCGATCCGGATTTTGTGCGAAAGAATTTAAATGATATTTGCGCATCGGTTGAAAAAAGGATAGCTACCATATTGCTGAATAAACTGAGCAAAGCGGCAAAAGCCTACAATATAAAAGACTTAGCCCTGGCTGGCGGCGTATCAGCTAACACAGGATTACGGCTTGGCTTACAGGAGTTGTGCAGGCAAAACAACTGGAACGCGTTTATTCCGAAAATGGAATATTGCACAGACAATGCTGCCATGATAGCCATTGCCGGCTACTATAAATTTTTAAAAGGTGATTTTGTCGGTCAGGGGATAGCCCCGCTGGCAAGAATGCCGTTTTAAAGTTTTGAGTTATGGAATTACTGAGTTATTGAATTTAAATAACAATAACCAAATAACTCAATAATTCAAAACTAACTCAGAAACTCAATAATTCAATAACTCAACCCTGATATTATGGATTTCCCATCTCTCATTTTTTACGCGGTCTTTGTTATTCCGCTGGTGATATTTTTAGTCTGGCTAATGCGCCAGGATAAACGCAAAGGCAAAATCGGCCTGATTGTGCTTGCTGTAACCGTTATTGGCGGAATAGTTTATATGTACTGGAAAACCAAGGGCCAGTAAATTGTCTGAACCTTGATTTATTGGATTAACGGATTAGTAGATTATCATCTGCGGGGTAATATTTTATTCATGAAAATCCCCAAACAAAAAAAATGCGAAGCTTTTAAAACTTCGCATTTTTTAGACTAATTGGAATCGGGAAAATCCTAAAATCCCACGAATCAAGGTTCAGACGATAATTTACTTCCCGCTGCCTACCTGCATTGGGTTTACACCGGCAGATTGCCCACGGGCTGCGCCGGCGCCGGTTTTTTGTTTAAACACCTGGAATTTTGATGGTTCAGGCAATTTGCCCCAATAATTGTTTGTTTCGTCTATATCGCAGGTTTCTTTATAAGGGTCAACCTGTATAGAAGCCACCTCTTTATCCTGCACATAAAATTTAGATACGTGTTGCTCATTTAAGCGCCATACCTGTGCCGGGATGCGATCGATTTGCTTGCTGCCATCTGTATAAGTAAACTGCACGATGATCGGCATCACCAAACCACCTTTATTGCTGAAGTTCAGCTCGTAGAAAAACTTATTGGCAAATTTGGTTTTATCCTCGTCGGTAAAAGGTTCGGGCGTACGGTCGGCGGCGGCATTTTTGGCTGATGTCATGTCTTTAAACTTGGAGCTGTCGACAGCAGCCATGCCGCGATCATATTTCCAGTAAAAATCGCGTACAGATGTATCACGGTCAACGTAGAAGTTTATCGTTTTATCCTCGCGGTTCCTCACTTTCGAAATATCATCAAAGTTGTTTACAATAGGTGCGGCAACTTTAGTCGCCCTGTTTCCGCGACCAAAAGCCGGCGGCAAATTTCCTTCCAAATCAGCCCGGGCAACCTTTACCGAGTCAAGCGAAATATCGCAGGCATCGGTGCCATAAAACCATCCACGCCAAAACCAATCCAGGTTTTCGCCGCTGGCATCTTCCATCGTTCTGAAAAAGTCGGCCGGGGTTGGGTGTTTAAACTCCCATCGACGGGCGTATTCTTTAAAAGCAAAGTCGAACAGTTGGCGGCCCATAATGGTTTCGCGCAAAATATTAAGCGCGGTAGCCGGTTTGGTATAGGCATTCGGCCCAAAACGCACAATGTTTTCGGAATTGGTCATGATAGGCTCCAGCTCATTTTTAGGCAGTTTCATGTAATCAACCTGGGTGTAAGCCGCGCCTTTTTTGCTGGGGTATTTATTATCCCAAAGCTCTTCGGTAAGGTATTCCACAAAGGAGTTTAAGCCCTCATCCATCCATGTCCACTGGCGCTCGTCGCTGTTAACAATCATTGGGAAAAAGTTGTGCCCAACTTCGTGGATAATTACCCCGATCATGCCGTTTTTGGTGCTTTCGCTGTAAGTGCCATCTTTTTCGGTACGGCCGTTGTTAAAGCATATCATCGGGTACTCCATCCCGTTTGAGGCCTCAACACTTTGCGCAACCGGGTAAGGGTAGGCAAAGGTAAAGTGCGAATAAGTTTTAACGGTGTGTGCAACCAGCTTGGTTGAGTATTTACTGTACAGGCCATAAGCTTCTTTGCCGTAATAGCTCATGCACATTACATTTTTGCCTTCAACATTCTGGTTCATCCCGTCCCAAACAAACTTGCGCGATGATGTCCATGCAAAATCGCGTACGTTGCTGGCCTGGAAAACCCAGGTTTTGGTAGCGGTGCTCGGGTGGGTTTCGCGGTATTTGGCTTCGTCGAGGGTTACAATTTGAACAGGCGCACTTGCAGCTTTTGCCTGGTTGTATTTGGCTAACTGGCCGGGCGTTAACACGGCTGCATAGTTGATACATTGCCCGGTACCACCAACCACGTGGTCGGCCGGAACGGTTATTTGTACCTTAAAGTTGCCAAAAGTTAAGGCAAACTCACCCCTGCCGGCAAACTGGTGATTTTGCCATCCCTGGAAATCGCTGTAAACACACATGCGCGGGTACCATTGCGTCATGGTGAACAAATAGTTGCCATCGCCCGGGAAATATTCATAACCACCGCGACCGCCAAAAGAAAGCCTGTCGCTGATCTTGTAGCTCCATTTTACTTTAAACACCATATTGGCACCTGGCTTTAACGAAGCAGGCAAATCAACGCGCATCATGGTTTTATTAATGGTATAGGGCAGGTCCTTACCTAAAGCGTCGGTAATGCTTACGATCTTGTCGCCATAGCCGTTATCGTCTGTGGTGATTTGTGCCCGCTCCAGCGCTGCGGAGCCAGCTACCTTGGGCATGGTGGAGCTGCTTTGGTAATTGGCGTTATTTAAATTGTTGTGCTGATTTTCGTCGAGCTGCAGCCAGATATAATCCAGCGGGTCGGGCGAATTGTTGTAATAAGTAATTGTTTCCGTGCCCGTTAGTTTGGTGTTCTTTTCGTCGAGCGAGCACTTGATGTCGTAATCGGCACGTTGCTGCCAGTATTTTGCGCCGGGTGCGCCGCTGGCGGTACGTTGTTCGTTTGGCGTTGGCAGTATGGTGCCCAGTTGCTCAAACTTATTGCCATGATTGCTGCCCGGGTTGTTGTGGATATCCTGGGCCTTAACGACACCGGCAACGGCAAGCGTTAAGCATAATGAAGTAAAAACTTTTTTCATTGTATAAATAATTAAGATCAGTTTCTTTTTTTAAGTCCGAAAGACGGGAAGTCCGAAAGTCCGGAAGATGCCAATATCAAATCCCGACCTCAGGATTCAACACTCCGCATTCTTCATTCATCCTCTTTCCCATTCCGTAATCGGCATTCCGACTTTCGCATTCAATAATTACAAATTCAAACAATTCCGAAATCGAAATTCCGCATTCCGAAATTAAACGGGCCATCGTTCCAAAGCCATCTTTACCGATAATGCAAATACGCCGGATGACAAGAAAAAGATCCAGTCGCGCCGTTTTATCCTGAAAACGCTTAAGAACAATATGCTCACTATTAAAATTATCGCCACACAAAATATTTGCCCGGCCTCCAGCCCGATATTAAAACCAAACAGACCCCAGCCTATGGTTTGGTCCTTCGCCAGCATAATACGGATGGCGTTGGCAAACCCCATACCGTGTATAAGCCCGAAACACAGGGCAAGATAATAATTTACCCGGGCGCTTTTGTCTTTGGTATCCACCCTGAAGATATTATTCAGTGCGGTGATAAAAATGGTGCAGGGTATTAAAAACTCCACCCATTTGCTGCTGAACCGGATAATATCGTATACACTCAGCGCCAGCGTGAGTGAATGCCCTATGGTAAACGCGGTAACCAGTATCAAAACCCGCCTGATGTCCTTTATGGTATAAACACACGCCAGGGCCAGGATAAACAGCTGATGATCTAAAGCATCCTTGCTGATGATGTGTTCCCAGCCCATCTTAAAATAAAAACCAAAGTCGGACATTGCGAACTAAGCGTTGAAAGAACTAATTTAGGGCGTTTTTTTAACTTTAGAAAAGGCAACGCGCTATGGGGGCAATAATTTACAAACCGCTATTATATTGTTACATATTACTGAGCGCTTTGGCGACGGGGAAAACGAATTTTGACTCTCTTGAGAGGGGGCGCGGCGGCCTGAGCGGTAGCGGGGGTGTGTTCATCGCGCGTATAGAACGCCCCCGTGCTTTGAACAATGCCACTTTCCACCCCATCCACGTAAGCACCGACAACGTTGAGTACAACAAGCAAACCGGTAAATTTGAAGTAATATGCACCATTTTTACGGACGATTTCGAAGCTGCGCTGGCCAAACAATATCATGCCAAAACCGACCTCAACAAAGCTGAAATGCATGCCGCCATGGATGCCCTCATTAAAACTTATATGGCTGCAAATTTGAATATTAAGGCTGATAATGTGCCTGTAACTCTTAATTACCTCGGTTTTGAAATTAACCGCGAGGCGACGGATATCTATCTCGAATCGGACAAATTACCCGCCGTAAAAAAAGTTGATGTAGAAACCAGCATGCTGTATAACCTGTTTGATGACCAGATAAATATTGTACATATTACCGTAAACGGCGTAAGGAAAAGCGAGAAAGTGGATTACCCGGCGAAGAAGGTGGAACAGGTGTTTTGAGGGGAATGAGAAAAGTTTTTTTCAAATGAAAGGATTAATAATTTTTAGTTGATCGTCAACCAAAAGATTATGATGCATATCTTCAGTGTAAAAGATTTTACAATCTGATTCTAATGCTGCCGCTATGATGATAGCATCAAATAACTGAAAGTTATATCTCTCCATTAAGTCTATTGATCTTAATATCATTGGTTCGGTGACAGGAACGTAAGAGCACTGGTTTAGATATATTTTTATCAATTTCGCGACCCTTGATTTCGTAAATTTCCATCTGTTTAGGCAGACATTTGTAAATTCACTAAGATTTTGTGAGCAGAAGATTGGCCCATCGGAGATTAGACTAACGGCAATTTTTTGTTTATCAGGATAGAAATCATCCAATGCGTAAAGTAAAATATTTGTATCAACCGCAAAATCACTCATAATCGTTTGCGTCCGTGCGATCAAATTTGTAACCCCCGCTGTTAAACGTGAAATCGGCCAAATTGTCTTTAAAAGCAACTGCCTTGCTTTTATTTGATACTGGTTTTGTGATTTTTTCTTTAGCGTCTTCTATTGAAAAGGCGATAACCTCAATAGTCTTCCCAACCAAATCATCCGGCAACTCAAGAGTAAGGCTATTCTTATCAGACTTTAATATCGTGCGTATCATTTAACAAATTTACAAAATAGCCGTTATATTGTTAAATAATAAATTGACCGATAGAAGGTCTTTTTGTTAGTTATTTTACCCCATCCCATGCGCCTTTAAAATCCCCGAAATATCCACCCTCCAGATATACCTGTCGCCGGGGACATCAACACCAACTGCGTTGCGCGTATTGCTAAAATAAAGTGTTTTATGATCGGGCGATAACCGTGCCTCGATACCATGTACATTTGGTGACAGCATGCGAAGATCAAGCGGATCGGTCCAACCATTGGCGGTGCGGAACACGATAAAAAGATCAGCTGTGTGAACGGGTGCCGGAGCCCTGCCCGAAGAAAAAATCATAAACGATTGATCGGGGGCTATAGCCGGGTCATAATCCCCGCGCCCTGGGATGCTGAAGGCAAAAGGTGTTGGTGTTTGGTAAACGCCATTCTTCATTTCCGAACGGAGCAAGTGAAATTCTTTCCCGCTATCCGACCGCATGAAATACAATGTCCCGTCGGCAGCTACATTGGGGCTAAATACAGAAGTGTTTGAATTGATATCTGCGGGCAGCATTTCAGGCTGCCCCCAGCCTTTTTTGGTTAATTTAACTTTCCACAGTTCGCCGCCGCTGCCGGGGAAAACTTTACCATCGAAATGTCCGTCAATATTAGCGCCCGATGGGGTTGCCGGTCTGCTCGATGCGAAAATAAGGTATTTGCCATTCGGTGAAAATGCCGGCTCCAGGTCGGGGTAAGTTCCCGAAAATGAAGTGGTGGCCGGTGCAGTCCATTTTCCGTTTACCAGTTTCGATTCCGCTATCGAGCTAACATGATTCAACGATTGATAGAGATAAACGGTACGGCCATCCGGCGAAAAGGTGGCATCGGCATTGTTGTTGGTGTTCACCGGGATTACGCCCGGCGCAAATATCACCGGCTCAACTTTTTCAACCCTGATGGTATCGGTTTTGCCAAAGTAGGTTACGGTTAATTTTATCAGGTTAGTGGCCGATGCACTCAAAGCGCCTACCAGGAAAATAATAAAGGGTACGCTTTTTATCGGTAGTATTTTCATACGAGTAATTTTGGTTTATGCTAAGTTGCCGCTAAAGGCAGGTACAATTAAATCTTTTCAACCAATTGGGGCAATTGGTTAATGTGTTGCGGTATTTTTTTAATTGAAGTATTCACCTGTATCTTTGCATCCGTTGTTTAACTGACCCTGTATTAACCAATTGATAAAATGCCTATCCATTTTAATGCCTTCGTCCATTTAGTTTTAATTGGCTTTGTTGCGCTTTTCCCGGTGGTAAACCCCATCGGCTCATCGTTTATTGTTAGCCCTTATTTCTCGAAACTATCGCGTAAAGAACGCATCAGCGTGGTAAAAAAAATAACCTTTTATTGCTTCCTTATCTGCGCCATCACGCTGTTTGTTGGGCATTGGATATTGCAATTATTCGGCCTGTCCATCCCGGTTATCCAAATAGCGGGCGGCATCATGATATGTAAAATAGGCTGGGAATTTCTTTCTTCGGATAAAGAAGATACTGCCGAAAGCCAGGAAGGGGTTGAAGACCTCGATCAGCATAAATCAATTGAAAATAAGCTTTTTTACCCCATCACTTTCCCTATAACCACCGGCGCAGGGACTATCGCTGTGCTTTTTACCCTGAGCGCCCATGGCGAGAATACCGATCATGTTCAATACCTTATCAATATCGGGGCTTTGCTGGTCTCCATCATCGGGGTATGTATGCTCATATTTATCTTTTATTTAAATACCAACAGGTTCATCGGTTACATAGGTTCGCATAACGAAAAGATAATTAACCGGATAATGGCTTTTTTGATTTTTTGCGTGGGCTTGCAGATAGCCGCCGGAGGATTGATACACCTGATAAAAACATCTTTCATGATCCGTTGAGTGTGGGCCAAGGGGTAATTTTCCCAATTATTGCATGTCGCCTTCAGCGTTTTAAATCATTCTCTTTTATCCAAAAAAATAAACTTATTTGGATGAAATCCGTATAAGCAAATTCGTAATTTTAGATAAGCTTTGCTTCATTCCGCTACCAAGTATATTAAGGCAATACCATGAGGAAACCGGCGCTACTTTTTTCTTTACTGGTGCTATGGACCGCTGTTTGTTACGGGCAGATAAATAATATCCGGTCGTTAAAAAAAAGCTTGCCTTTAATAAAAGATAGTTTACATTATGTTGATGCGTTAAATAGGCTGGGGCTACTTTTGTATGAGGAGAATGTGGACAGTGCACTGTATTTCACCGAGCAGGCACGCACCATATCAAACAGGTTGCTATATGCCAAAGGCCAGGCCGATGCTGCCAATAACCTGGGGATTGTTTACGATATGAAAGGCAATATGCAGCTGGCGCTACGCTACTATAACGATGCCTTTAACCGTTACCAGGCTATTCACGATCCGCCCAACATGGTGCAGGCCATCATGAATATCGCTATGGTTTATCAGGAGATCGGTAAAAATGACAAGTCAAAAAAAACTTTTAAAAATGCGGTGGCCATGGGCGCAGGGCTTCAGCGTGATTCTATCATGTCGTTGGTTTGGTATAATTATTTGAGCATATACCCTGATGATTTCCCCAAAGACTCCATATCCGCCTATATTGATAAGGCTACACGGATAGCAGCTAAATATCACGATAAACGTGTTTTGCTGGCTATTGAACAGCTCACGGCCGATAACTACATCAAAAATAACCAGCGCGATAAAGGTGTAGCGCTTTTACAGCACGCCGCCACGGAATCGGTAAACAACAACCTGTATTATTTGAGCCTGGATATTATTATCGACCTTGGCGACCTTTACGCACCTACCGATTCAGCAAAAGCAGTGAGCTATTATAAGCAAGCCCTTTATATTGCCGAATTGAAGGAGTATCGCGTTTATATCGAGTTGGTTTCCAAACGCCTTTATAGTTTTTACAGTTCGAAAAACGATATCGCTAAAGCTTTTCTTTACAGCCAAAAATTGATAGCACTTCACGATGAGGAGGCTAAGCTTGATAACAGTTCGGGTGTTGATTATATAGAGTACGCGCTGAAGGACCAGCAACTGGAGTCGGAAAAACTACAGTCAAAATTTGAGTTGCGATTTCTGATACTCGCCGTGGCGGTATGTGTGCTCGCCATTGTTTTGCTGATCGTATTGTGGCGCAACTGGAAACAATTGCGTAAAACATCGGGAGCGCTGCGCATGCAGTTTGAACAATCGGAGTCGACCATGGAAGCGCTGGAACTCATGAATAATAACTATGCCCGACTGATTAAAATTGTTGCACATGACCTCAGGAACCCGGTAAGCGCTATTAACTCGATCAGCAATATGCTTCAGCCGGATGAAACATTGTCCGAAGAGAACAAAGAGCTGATCAACCTAGTTAAAGTAAGCAGTAAAAACTCACTCGACCTGATTAATGAATTGCTGGAAACGGATTTCGATCAGCAGCAAAACATAAAAATGGAGGAGATTAACCCTTGCGAACTACTGGAGCAATGTGTAAACCTGCTTAGTTTTAGAGCAAAAGACAAGGGCCAGCAGTTGGTTTTAATTAATAATGCGCCTGCCAAAATAATGGGCGACCAGGAAAAACTGTGGCGGGTAGTAAATAACCTGATTGTTAACGCCATAAAGTTTAGCCCCGCAGGCGCCGAAATTCATATTGAATGCCGCAAGCTTGACGATAAAATAGTGGTAGCAGTGCGGGATGCTGGCATAGGAATCCCCGCGGAAATTCAAAGTAAGATATTTGATCCCTTTACTACCTCAAGGCGAAAAGGCACCGATGGCGAACAGCCTTTTGGATTGGGCCTTTACATCAGCAAACAAATCATCGAGGCCCACAAAGGCTCCATCTGGTTTGAAAGCGACCCCGATAAAGGCACCACCTTTTTTGTGGAACTGCCGGTTCTAAATGGTCATTAGGCATTTGCTGCGCGTCATTAGTCATTTGGTCATTTGTTTGGCGTCATTGGTCATTTTCGTTATTCTCACCAGCTATTTCTTTTTGACCCGCATTTTCCTTTTGATATATTGAATAATATCATAGTCGGATGACCGTGCAATCATTTCGTACGACGGCCTGTTGTCGCTGATGAAATCCTCAAGCGGCCTGCCTTTCAACCCTGTAATACGCGCTGCCAGGGGATTAAACCGGGTATCAACAACCTGGCTATAGTAGTCTTTTGTGAGCGAGCGCTGCATGCGCCGCGCATCTTTGCCTTGTTTGCTCACCATGCTAAACAGCTTATCAATATCCAGGCCCACGCCTATGGGTGTTACCAGCAGTACATGGCTTTTATCACCTTTCCAGTAAATATCCTTGTATTCCTTTTTATTGGCTGCATAGGTGGCCTCCGGCGTAATCACTTTGCCGTTAATGGTCACTTCCTTTAACATCGTTGGCTGTTTTTTTAGGTTGATGATAATTGACGACTCACCTTGAAATGTTAAGGTATCGTTTATAAACCCATCTTTTATGGCTATCAGTGTATCTCCCTTTTTTGCACGTATGGCAAACTCGCCCCGGTAGTTGCTGTAAACTATAGTTTGGGCGCTGATGTTTCTGATAGAAACACTCCCCTGCCGTTCATCGCCCGCAGTAACCAAGCCTGCAATTTTACCAGACTGTGCATACCCCGGCAAGTAACAGTTTAACAGCAGTAAAAAAAGAATGTATTTATACATTAAAGACGATGAATCAGCCAGCAATTTAAACAATGCGATTTGGTTTTTATTGCCGTGATGTTATCACAAACAATAAAATTAAGTGGGTGCCCCAAATACGGGCTCGTTGATTTGGATTGATTTGTCATATAGGTTAATTCTAATGATATTCTAACGTGGATTGATAAACTATAGATTAAAAACTTTGTCTGTAATTGAAATAGAATCATAACATCATGAAAAAATCAATTTTAGTGTTATTAATAGGGATTGCGGGCTTAACAAGCGTTAATGCCCAAATGACTAAAGGGAATTTATTTATTGGCACCGGGTTGGGAGCAGCTACCTATAACACAGGTAATTATAATTTTAACTATTCCGACGGGAACGTGAGGGCTCAGGATGCTAAGGATTAT
>Ga0206865_1087_pt1 | contig 29392 bp, 30 predicted proteins | sample Alteio_BWOrgCont_39_FD_152628 | JGI IMG/M metagenome (GOLD analysis project Ga0206865, IMG submission 152628) | Enriched cells from forest soil in Barre Woods Harvard Forest LTER site, Petersham, Massachusetts, United States -... | ecosystem: Environmental > Terrestrial > Soil > Temperate forest >...
TCCGGGGATTTTGCATGGCGGCAACTTGAGGCATGGAGTCCATACGGTCGTGGTACTTTTTTGATCAAATTTGAGGGTAAGCAGGCATATCAGATTTCGCCTTTTGGATTCCCTTCGAGGGATTGGAGAGCTTTCCGGTCAATGCTTCAACAGCATTTTCCAGAGAAAAAGACATTCTTTTGGGTTGGTGTTCGCCCGGTTCGTTAGGCAAGCATGACATAAAATCGAAACCATCCCCCTTACACCGACTCAAACCCCCATAATTCCTTGTTGACTTTAATCCCACATTTGATAAATTCCGCCTCCATTTTGTTTGGAAAGAATGAAAACGTATTTGCCAAAAGTGAATTTAGACCAGCGCAAGTGGCATATTATTGATGCCGATGGCGCGGTGCTCGGCCGTCTGGCCGTGCAGGTCGCCAACATTTTACGGGGAAAAAATAAGCCCGTTTATACGCCGCACCTCGACGCGGGCGACTTCGTGGTCGTCATCAACGCCGAAAAGGTCCGGGTCACCGGCAAGAAGGAGACGGACAAGGAATTCATGACCTATTCCGGCTGGAAGGGCGGCGAAAAATACACTACCGTTGAGCAGATCCGGGCGAAGCATCCCGAGAAGCTCATCGAGCATGCCGTCAAAGGCATGATCCCCAAGAACCGTCTCGGCCGGGTGCTCCTCACCAAGCTGAAAGTTTTCAAAGGCTCCAAACACCCGCACTCGGCGCAAATGCCCGCAACGCTCAAGGCGGCGGCATAATCTTTTATGGCAACAGCAGCTAAAATCGAAAAAATTGAATTTCTCGGGACCGGCCGGCGCAAGACCGCGGTTGCGCGTGTGCGCCTCGCCTCCGGCAACGGCAAAATCACCGTCAACGGCCGCGAGTTTGAAAACTATTTCCCGCTGGAGACCCTGCGGTCCACCGTCACCCAGCCTTTCACGGTCACCGGCACGGCGGAGAAAATGGACGCCCGGATCAACATCTCCGGCGGCGGCCCCAACGGCCAGGCCGGCGCGGCCCGCCACGGCATTGCCCGCGCGCTCCTGAAGTTCGACGCCAACCTGCGTCCGCAACTGAAGGCGGAAGGATTTCTCACCCGGGATCCCCGCATGCGCGAGCGCAAGAAGTACGGCCAGCCCGGTGCGCGCAAACGTTTCCAGTTCTCGAAACGTTGATCGCATGGAAGAATTTCCAACCCGCTGGCCTCTGCCGGCGGGTTTTTTATTTTGAAAATGAAAAATCTTTGTTCCTTTGTTCCTTTGTTGTTCAATCTGGCATTGAAAAAATGAAAACGAAAAAAGTCGCTATCGTGGGAGCATCCGGTTATTCCGGTGAAGTCTTGGTGCAATTGCTGTTAAGCCATCCGCACGCGGAGCTGGTGGCGGTGACCTCGCGCCAGAATGCCGGCCAGACGCTGGCGCAGGTGTTCCCGAAATTCGCCAGCCATCCCAAATCCAAAAGTATCCGGTTCGCGGAACCGAACGCCGAAGTGCTCGCAAAGCAGGCGGACGTCGTGTTTCTCGCGTTGCCGCACGGTGTGGCGGCCGAGTACGCGGTGCCATTGATCAACGCCGGGTGCGTCGTCATCGATCTCAGCGCGGATTTTCGGCTCAAGAGCGCCGACATCTACAAAGAATTTTACGCCCACGACCATCCCGCGCCGGAGCTCTTGAAAAAATCCGTGTACGGCCTGCCCGAGATTTATCGGGATCAGATCAAGAAGGCGCTGCTCGTCACTTCGCCCGGTTGTTATCCCACGAGCATTTTGTTGCCGACCATCCCGCTGCTCAAGGCGGGCCTCATCAAACCCGCCAGCATCATCGCCGATTCCCTCAGCGGTGTCAGCGGCGCGGGCCGAAAAGCCGAATTGGATTATCTTTTTGTTGAATGCAACGAAAGCGTCCGGCCTTACGGCGTGCCGAAACACCGGCACCTCTCCGAGATCGAGGAGCAGCTCTCGCTCGCGGCCAAAACCGATGTGAAGATCCAGTTCACGCCGCATCTGATCCCTGTCAATCGCGGCATCCTCACCACGCTTTATTTGGAGCCGGCGGAGAAATTGACGGACGACAAGATCGCTGCCGTGTACAAAAAGAGTTATGGCGACGAGCCGTTTGTGCGGTTGCTTGAAGGCAAGAGTTTACCGGACACCAAGAACGTGGTTGGCACGAACGTCCTCGAGCTTGCCTGGCGGCTCGATCCGCGCACCGGCCGGCTCGTTGTGATGAGCGCCGAGGACAATCTCGTAAAGGGCGCCAGCGGCCAGGCTGTCCAGAGCATGAACATCATTTGCGGTTTCCCGGAAACCGCGGGATTGGTCTAGGGATGCACGTCAAACCGCCCGTCGAACATTTGAACGAACCGGTCTCCCGGTTCGCGCGGACGGATTTTACCACGCTCAACCAAAAACTCACCATCGACCAGGCCCTCGCCTCCATCCGCCAGCGCGGCGTGGGTGAGAAGATCGTTTATTTCTACGTGGTGGATGACAATGAGCAATTGGTCGGCGTCGTCCCCACGCGGCGATTGCTCATGGCGCAGTTGGAGCAACCTCTCGCCGACCTGATGATCCGCAACGTCATCGCCATCCCCGATACGGTGACTGTGCTCGAGGCGTGCGAAGTATTTGTGCTGCATAAATTCTTTGCCTTTCCGGTCATCGACGCCCAACGCCGCGTCGTTGGCCTTGTGGACGTGAGCCTCTTCACCGAGGAAGTTTTTGACATCGCCGAACGCGAGCAGATGACCGAAGTGTTTGAGACGCTCGGTTTCCATGTCTCACAGGTGCGCGATGCCTCGCCGTGGCGCGCGTTCCGCATCCGTTTTCCCTGGCTCATCACCACCATCATCAGCGGTACATTTTGCGCGCTGCTGGCCGGCAAGTACCAGTTGACCCTGGAAAAGAGCCTCGTCATCGCATTTTTTCTCACAATGATTCTGGGCCTCGGCGAAAGCGTCAGCATCCAGTCCATGACCGTGACCATCCAATCGTTGCGGACGCAGCATCCAACCTTGCGCTGGTATCTGGTTTCGCTCTGGCGCGAGATTTTCACCGCGTTATTGCTAGGTGCGGCCTGTGGCGTGACCGTGGGGATCATTGTCCTGGTCTGGCAACACGCCGAGGTGCCGGCCTTTGTCATCGGCGCCAGTGTGACCTTTTGCCTGCTCACGGCCTGCGTCGCCGGCTTGAGCGTGCCCGCCATGCTCCACGCGTTGAAGCTCGACCCCAAGATCGCCGCCGGGCCTATCACCCTGGCCCTCGCCGACATCTTTACACTGCTGTTTTATTTCAACCTCGCGAAATTTCTTTTGTGAAGACCACCGAGACACTGAAAAGGAAGGCCGGCGAAAAAACCGCGCCTTCCGCCAAATGGAACGCCGCCGATTACGCCGCCAACTCGGTCGTGCAACAGGCCTGGGCGCGCGAACTCATCGCCCGGCTCAACCTGCGCGGTGATGAACATATCCTGGACGTCGGCTGCGGCGACGGCAAAGTGACCGCGGAGATCGCCCGGGCGCTGCCGAATGGCTCCGCCACGGGTGTGGACGCCTCAGCGGAGATGATTGCCTTTGCCAAAAGAACATTTCCGAACAAGCAGCATCCCAACCTTGAATTTCATGTCATGGACGCCCGCAAAATCAAGTTCGCGCGGCGGTTTGATTTCATTTTTTCCAACGCGGCGCTGCACTGGGTGGACGACCATCAAAAAATTCTCCAGGGTGCGGCGGACGTTCTGAAACCCGGCGGGCGCTTCGTCGTCTCCTGCGGCGGCAAAGGAAATGCGCAGGACGTGTTCGTGGCGCTTCGCCCGGAAATGCGGTTGAAGCGCTGGCGCGGTTTTTTCCGCAAGATGCCGCGGCCATACTTTTTTTACAGCCCATCCGATTACGAGAAATGGCTCCCAAAGGCCGGATTTGCGGTCGGGAGTCTCAAGCTCGCGCCCAAGGACGCCACGTATCCCGGCGCGGATGGCTTCGCCACCTGGCTGCGCACCACCTGGATACCCTACGTGCAGTGCGTGCCGGAAAGCGCGCGTGAAGAATTTATCGCCGCCGTCACCCAACGCTATGTCGCCAAACATCCGCCCGATGCGGAGGATAAAGTCCATGTTCGCATGGTGCGGTTGGAGATTGAAGCAACCAGAGTGAATAGCGCATGATAATTTGGATGAAGCTTCGCAACTGTCTTCCCTCTCCCCTCAACGGGGAGAGGGAGCGAGGGTGAGGGGTGAGAAAACTTGAGGGCGAGCTACGTTTTTCCGCCACCGGCGGATGATCTTAATATGCGCGAAAAATCCACAAGATTTCTTCAACTCTTTTCGTGTCATTTCGCATCGTTCATGCTTCAATCGAAAAAATGAAATTGACTGAAATCAATGGTTCCATCGTCGCGCCCCAGGGCTTCATGGCCAGCGGTATTTTCTGCGACATCAAGAAGCTCGGCACCGGCAAAGGCTCGAACAAAGGGCAGAAACGCGACCTCGCGCTCATCGTTTCCGAGGCGCCGGCATCGGTCGCGGGAATGTTCACCACCAACCAGGTCTGCGCCGCGCCGGTAAAAGTATGTGTCGAATATCTCAAAAAGGGAGTTGCCCAGGCCGTCGTCATCAATTCCGGCAATGCCAACGCCTGCACCGGACGCCAGGGTCTGCGTGATGCCAAAGCCATGACGCAGATCGTCGGACGTGAACTGGGCATCGCCGCGCACAAAGTTTTCGTCGGTTCCACCGGTCGCATTGGTATGACCATGCCCATGGCTAATGTGGAGCAGGGGATTGTAAAGGCCGCCGGCCTGCTTGGCGCCACCGCGGAATACGCCGCCCACGCCGCTGAAGCCATCATGACCAGCGACACCCGGCCCAAACAGATCGCCGTTGAATTCGTGCTTGGTGGGAAAAAAATCCGCATTGGCGGCATGTGCAAAGGAGCCGGCATGATTCAACCCGGTATGTCGGCCACCGGCAAACGCCCCGCCGCGCTCCCCCACGGCGGCCTTCACGCTACGATGTTGTGCTTCATCACCACCGATGCCGCCGTCGAATCCAGGGTTTTGCGAGCCGCCTTGCAGGAATCCGTTGCCAACAGCTTCAATCGCATCACCGTGGACGGCGACATGAGCACCAACGACACCGTCCTCGTCCTCGCCAACGGTCTCGCCGGCAATAAAAGATTTAAAGTTCAAAATTCAGAGTTCGGAATTTTCCAATCCGCTCTCAATCACGTCTGCCTCGAACTGGCCAAAATGATCGTGCGCGATGGCGAAGGCGTCCATCGCGTGGTGACCATTCGCGTGAACGGCGCGAAAACCATCCAGGATGCCGATGCCGCCGCCCGCGCCGTCGCCAACAGCGCCCTCGTGAAGACCAGTTGGCACGGTGGCGACCCCAACTGGGGCCGTATCATCGACGCCCTCGGCTATTCCGCCGCGACGATTGTGGAAGAAAAAGTGGATATCGGCTACCGCTCCGAAAATTCCCCGAAAATTTTGTGGAGCCTCAAACGTGGTCAGCCGACCAAAGCCACTTTCAAACAACTCTGCGCCGCCGCTGCGCCTAAGGAATTCGAGCTGCACATCAATTTGAATCTCGGTAAAGCCGCCGCCGTCATGTACGCCGCCGATCTGACCGAAGAATATGTGGATTTTAATAAGGGTGATGTAGGTGATCCGGCATCGCTCGGGGGATAAAATGGAAGAACGCAAAAATAGCTACGATCAAATATACCTCGTTGATGGTAGAGGCCAAACTGCAGTTGTTGTCGAGCTTTGTGAAAAGCATCTGCAGAAGTTTCCGAAGCATTTCCCAGCTTGGCTGCAATATGGAATGGCGTTGGTAGCACTTGCTCAATATGCGAAAGCTGAAAAAGCCATTAGACGGGCAATTGAATTATGCCCGGTAAAATCGCGCTCGTTTCCTTATGCGCAAATGGGGCATTTGAATCGAGCCAGGGGCGATTTCAAACAGGCAGCAGTTTGGTATCGCAAAGCAATTAAGAATAAGCCTCAAGATGCGACCTTTCATATTTTTCTGGGCAGCAATGCTTTTCAACACGGCTTGCATAAACAATCCGAAGCACATTATCGCCGCGCACTTAAATGTTCTGAAGGTTGTTTGGACGAGGCTTATTTCAATTTGGGTGGAATTTTGCTTGGTAAAAGAAAATATTTAGAAGCAATAGAGTGCTATCGTGAAGCACTCAAAATTGACCCGAAATATAAAATTGCAAAGGAACGGTTAGACGACGCAGAACTCGCATTGCTAATAACCAATTCTTAAACGAAAGCCGCCAGATTTCTCAAATGGATTTTGCATTTGGGGGCGCGACTGTCTCGGTCGCCGTTTGACGCGTCCTCGCGTCAAACTCCTCTGTCCCTCAGTTTTCTCCTGTAAAACGGTTTTCCAGTTGATCAGGGAGCAGTGGGCGCCAAGTCACCGGCCAGCGGGCAATCTTTTAATTGGTTTAGACCTTCAATGACGCACCCGGCGTTTATCTTTGCTCCCGCCCTGGTCGTGTGCTGGAAGTCGGCAAAACATTTGGCGGCCTGCTGCTGGCCAAGCGCGTCGTATTGGTCCGCAGCCAGGGTATTGAGGTCGATGAAGAGCGCGCCGCTGGCTTTGGCGGCATCGGCGGCCAATTTGGCATAGCCATCAAAGCCCCGCTTGATCTTGCCGTTGATCCACGTATTACGAGGGACGGGTGAACAGAGGATCACCGTCGCGCCCTTCGCTTGCGCTTCCTTAACATCCTGCCGCAAATACCAGCCGTAGGTGTGGATGGTTTCGGCCTTGGCGCCGGTGCCGACCACCACCACTTCATCGCCGCCGCCATTGATCGTAGTGCGGTCCGGATAACTGTCCGAATTTTTGGCGTCGTTATGGCCGAACATGATGAGGACGAAATCGCCGGGCTGCATACGCTCAAGATTTGTTGCCCACAAACCTTCCGCCCGATAGCTGCGGCTGCTGCGCCCGCCGGCGCCTTCGATATAAACGTGGATCTTGGCCGGATCGAACAATGGGGCGATTTCGTAACCCATCCCATACGGGCCCTGGTCACCGGGCGGCTTGCCGGTTTTCATGATCGAATCACCGATGAGAAATAGGGCCGGGTGAAGCGTGGGTGCCGGCGACGGCATGGCTGGCGCAGTCGAAGTCGCCAGATTCGTCATTTCCTGCGCGCGCGCAATCACGATCGAAAATGCCAAAAATTGGAAAAGCACGATCACCGTGCGAACAATGCGAAGATAATGGTTCATAAGCGGTCGGCTATACTCCGGGTTTTTTGGCAAAAAATCAGCATCAAATATTTGCATGCTTGCATGAAATAAGTGCCTGGAATGCGCGGCAGTAGCTAAATGAAAACCCCGTGGGGGTGACATATTTATAGCCCAGCGCAAGCGAAGCGCAGCCCTGGGTTCGAGATCCTGATAAAAGCCGCCTTATTCGAAGCCGCGCGCCCGTTCGCCATAGTTCTGTGAAGCAGAACGAAGGCGAAAAGCGCGCGTTTAATTTGCGGCCTTAGTTTGTTTTCTCTGTTTCCTCCTGTTCAAATTGCCGGATTTTGGTTGTGTCCGGCGCAATTATTGGGCAAACCGATTTTATGGATATCAAAAATCTGAACGAGGTCCCGCCATTTACTACCAAGGATGGCTCGGAGATCCGGGAACTGCTGGCGCACCGCAATTCCGCCATTCGCAATCAAAGTTTGGCCGAGGCGCGACTGCCCGTCGGTGGCAGCACGCAGGAACACTTTCATCGCCGAACGGAAGAGATCTATTACATCACTCATGGTGCGGGGCGCATCCGCATTGATGGCGAGATCCGCGAGCTCAAAACGGGTGATGCCGTGGCGATTCTGCCGGGGCAAAAACACAAGCTTTGGAATACCGGCAACGAGACACTCCGGTTGTTATGCTGTTGCGCGCCCGCCTACGAACATGACGACACGGTCATCACCGAGGTCCTTTGAATTTTACTGTTTCTTCAACAACTGCTTTTTATCTTCACGGAAGAGGTAAAAACAGATTGCAGCGAGGACAAATCCGCCGACGATATCAACGAAATGATGTTGGTAGGTCAGCAACGTTGAAAAACCAATTAATACAAACCAGACGTGGGATGCGAAGCGAATGACGCCTTTTGTGTGTTTTGAGTAAAGGTGAGCGAGAATGGTGCGGAACGTGATGTGCAGCGAAGGAAACAAGTTATTGGGCTGGTCGAAGAGGTACAGAAATCTAAAAATGGCACCCGTCCAGTCGTTTGGCAGTGGACGCACTCCCGATAACTTCAGTGGTATCAACAAGAAGCAGGCGCCCGCTACAAAGATCGCAAATGTTATTCGCTTTGACAAAACGAGCAATTCGTTCCGGCTTTGGCACAAGAACGGCCCGCAGACAAAGAACAAGTTGATGGACATATAGGGAATGATCATCAGTGGCACAAACGGGATGAATTTCTCCCACGAGTAAAACCAGGTTGCAACGTCAGAACGATGTGCGGTGATCCAACTGCAACTGCCATAGACAACCATGAATAACAGTGACAATGCGGCTGAAGTCATGGCCGCACAAAATTTGGATGGCTTGTTCAAGATAACGTGCGATGGGACCCTTCATGTTCTCAGTTCCAGATCGACCAATACACCATCGGCCGGTTTGGTTGATACATCGGCTTTCGCCTGTGTTCGTTCGCTAACAGCCTTGAATTTGAATACTTTAACAACGGCACCCACGACAAGCCCGACCTCCAGCAGCCCAAGATATCTGCCAGGACAGAATCGTGGTCCATGCCCAAACCCAAAATGAAGTATATCCTTCGCGGTGATTCCTTTTTTGGCAAGGACCTCCCACCGGTCAGGGGCAAACATGTCAGCGGGGTATCCGCTCACCGCTTTTCCCCAAAATTCTTCACATCGGTTTGCATGCCACACATCAAGGCGGAGCTGTGTCCCTTTTGGAATGAACATCTTTCGGTGGTCTGCCGTCTCGATCCAGGTATCCACCGTGGCCCTTCGCGGAAGAAAATAGAGTGCAGGAGTCAGGCGCAATGTTTCTTCAAGCACCCGGTTAAGGGTCACCGCACTTGCCAGATTATCGGGGTCATAGACATTCATTTCTTTCACTTCATCATAGATTTGGTCCTGGATCTCAGGTGCATGCGATAAATGCGATAGCGCCCAGCTTGCGAATGAGGTTGTGGCCTCCATGGCTCCAGCGAGGAACACACGGATGTTACTGCGGAGCGCATCATCCGTGGCATCGGACTTGAACTGCTTCCATAAACCCAATCCTTCCGCGCGTCCGGAAAGCGCAATGTCGGTTAAGGCTTCATAGTCAGCCATCTTTTGTTTTAGGATCACGTTGCGACCCGTAAGCATTCTGAAAAGCGCAAGGGTGACCGGAGCGACTGTATCGCTGATCATATGGTCGATAAGCATCTCCAGGGCGGGAACAAAACGATCGCGCAGTTCCTTTCCAGAAACATTCCCTCCAAAAAAATTATTCACCAGCATTTCGAGCATCACGACTTTGATTTCGGGCTCAAGTCGGACCCGGCTTACTTTCTCACCGCTGGCCTGCTGGTAGGAACGAAGGATCTCAAGTCTTTCCGCGACCGTCTTGCGGAAGGTTTGCTCAAAACCATGAAACTTTTCCGGTTGAAACAGATTGGAACGACTGAATGGTTCGGCGGACAGCTTTTTCTGCCGCCGCCATATCAGGCCATTCGAATACAGCAGCGAATCCTCACCCGTTGCGCGGGCAATTCCTGCCATCGGGCTCGTATCGCGATCAAACTGGCCGGGCTTATCGCCGGTTGAGGCAAGCACTGCTTTAATGACGGCAGGCTCGCGGGTTAACAATACAGGTGGTAGTCCTGCCAAATAGAGGTAACGGTTATGCTTTCCCGATCCTGTTTCCTTTTTGGTATCCCAGTAGAAGGTCTCAAAAATTTTGATTGGGTTTTTGTAATTCCAAAGGTGTGGAAAGGGCAACGTCGGTCGTCCGAATCCGAACAACGATACCCGCGTCGGCAGGCAGTCTCCATCAAACGGGTTCACTCCTCTGATCTGTTGCAAGAAACGCGATGCCCTTGTGGGAGGGGACATCGAAGGTTCTCCGTTCATTTCGCCAAATTAGACCTGCCCGCTTCTATCAGCAATTCGAAAGTGGTCGCAGCTGCGAACATGACGACACGGTCATTCCTCTGTTTCCTTCGTTCACTCCTGTTCAAACTCTTTGTTGAAGTAAAAAACCGCCGGATTTCTCCAGCGACTTTTCAATTTAAATTAAATCGGCAATCCGAAATCGCCAATCGTAAATTAGTACGCAGCTTGCGCGCCCTTCGTGGAATGTTTCTTCATCCAAGGCATCATGCTACGCAATTTGGCGCCGACCTTCTCGATAGGATGTTTCTCGCCTTTCTTAAGCAGGGCATTGTATTTCTTGTAGCCGCCTTTGTATTCAGACACCCAGTTCCTGGCGAATTTGCCGGATTGGATGTCTTTGAGCGCGGCCTTCATCCGTTTCTTCACGCTGGCGTCGATGATCTTCGGGCCCACGCTGACATCGCCCCACTTGGCCGTTTCGGAGATCGAGAAACGCATTCCGCTGATGCCCGATTCATTCATCAGGTCGGCGATGAGTTTAAGCTCATGCAAACATTCAAAGTAGGCCATCTCCGGCGAGTAACCGGCTTCGACCAGCGTTTCGTATCCGGCCTGCACGAGGGCGCTCGCACCACCGCAGAGGACGGTCTGTTCGCCGAACAAGTCGGTCTCGGTCTCTTCCTTGAAATTGGTTTCGAGGACGCCGGCGCGCGTGCCGCCGATGCCTTTGGCCCATGCGAGCGCGATAGCTTTGGCTGCTTTGCCGCCCTGGTAAACCGCGATGAGGTTCGGCACCCCTTTGCCTTCCACGTATTGGCGGCGAACGGTGTGGCCGGGACCTTTGGGCGCCACCATGATGATGTTCACGTTTTTCGGCGGAACGATGGTCTTGAAATGGATCGAAAATCCGTGCGCGAACAGCAGCGTCTTGCCCGGCTTCAGGTTTGGTGCGATGTCTTTTTTGTAGGCCGCGGGCTGTTTCGTATCCGGCAGCGAGACAAAGATGACGTCGGCGCGGCGGACGGCTTCGGCGGTGCTGACGACCTCGAACCCTTTTTCCTTGGCCACCGGGATGGACTTGCTGCCTTCGTAAAGGCCAATGATGACGCGCAAGCCGCTGTCCTTGAGATTGAGCGCATGGGCATGGCCTTGTGAGCCAAAGCCGAGCACGGCGAGGGTTTTTTTCCTTAACACGCCCAGGTCGGCGTCTTTGTCAGTATAAATTTTAGCCATAAGTTTTTGAAACGGAGGTAAAGCCTATCAGCGCCGATGAATGGGGTCAATTTTGAATTCATGACTTCTTGTTTATGGCTGTGCTCCACAAGCTTTAGCTTTCCCGCAGGCTAAAACATCGCCATGCTGTCGTCGTGTCAAATTCCATTGCCATCGTTGGACGGCCCAATGTGGGAAAGTCCGCGCTGTTCAATCGCATCGCCGGCAAGCGCATCGCGATCGTTCACAACCAGCCCGGAGTGACGCGCGACCGCGTGACCGCCGAGGCGGAATGGCATGGCAAAAGTTTCACGCTGGTGGACACCGGCGGCATCGGCCTGTTGCGCGGAGAGAAGTCAGACGACGTCATCGTCAAAGCCGCGTTCGAACAGGTGGAATTGGCGCTTGAATCGGCGAACGTCATCATCCTGGTCGTGAACGTGCAGGAAGGCGTCGTGCCGCTCGACCGTGAAGTGGCGAAAAAACTGCATCGCAGCGGCAAGCAGGTCATCGTCGCCGTGAACAAGGTGGACACCGAACGCGGGGAAAAAGGCGTTGCGGAATTTTCCGCGCTTGGCTTTGAAAAAATGTTTCCTGTCAGCGCCATCCACGCCGAAGGCATTGAAAATCTGATGAACGCCGCGGTAAGCCCGCTCCCCGAAAGTTCATCACCGGCTACGGTTGAACCGGAAGCAGAGGCTGGCGAACCGGATGCCGAAGATTCCGGGAAGCAAGCAGTCGATCCTGGACCTTTGAAGCTGGCCATCGTGGGCCGGCCAAACGTCGGCAAGTCTTCCATCATCAATGCCCTCACCAAATCACAGCGCGTTATCGTCTCGCCCATCCCCGGCACCACGCGCGACGCCATCGACGTGCCGTTCGAGATTGAGAACGAGGGTGTGCGGCAAAAATATATCCTCATTGATACCGCCGGCATCCGCAAAACGCGCAGCATCGATGATTCTGTGGAATTTTTCAGCGTGCAGCGCTCCGAGGATTCCATCGCGCGATGTGATATCGTCATTTTGGTTTTGGACGCCGACGCGGGCATCACCGAGCAGGATAAAAAGATCGCAGACCGCATCGTCGAGAACCGTCGCGCCTGCATTGTGGTCGTTAACAAATGGGACCTGTACCAGGAAGTCGTGCTCAAAGCGCGCCAGGAGGAGATCCAGCGGCGCGAGAAAAAACAACGGCGCGAAGGGCAGGACAGGGAAATGTCCACGCTCATCGAATTCGGCGCGTGGGTGCAGAAAAAATTATTTTTCCTCGATTACGCCCCGGTGATCTTCACGTCCGCCAAATCCGGTTTTCACCTGGAACGCCTGCTGGAAGCGGTCCGCTACGTCGCCTCGCAATTGCAGAAGAAGGTGCCGACGGCCATCTTGAACCGGACTTTGCGCGACGCGGTGGAACGCCGCCAGCCCGTGAGCGCCGCCGGGCATCGCCTGAAATTTTTTTACGCCACGCAAGTGCGCCGGGCGCCGCCGACGTTTTTGCTCTTTGTGAACCGCGACGAGTTGTTCTACGAACCGTACAAGAAATATCTGGCCGGCGAAATGCGCAAGGCCTTCGGATACGAAGGCTGCCCGATCGTTCTCGTACCCAAGGCCCGCCCGAAGACCGTGGAACCGGTGCGCAAGTTCAAGCCGCGCGGGAAACCATCGCCAAAAGAGAAGAATCAAAGACGCCGATTTTAAAATTTAGCGCGGATGGGTTGTCAAGCGGTGTCACAAGAATTTTTCAAAATATATTTCTTGAGTAAAATTCCGGTTGGGACGATAAGAGGGGTAGTTAGTTTGATCTTTGAATCAGAGAAAAAAAGCAGCTCAAAAAGCTGCAAGAATTTCCCTGCCCTGTACGTGATTCGCCGCAGTCCTTGAACCGTAGTTATACGAATCCCGGAATGAGTTTTGGCGGTGGCCGACATGCCTTCACTGGAAGCCGAAAGCCGTCTTGCGAGTTCCACTTGTTGTGAAACAAGTTCAAAGGATAACATGTTGCACACGGCAATGGTGGGGCAATTAGCCCGCATTCTTGCGGGCTTTTTTGCTTTGGGCATTCCGCGCGCCGGTGTTAATTTCTATTGATGCCGCGCGATGATCTCTTTTCCGCCCCGGTTGCAAGCCAGCCGGAGGAACCTTCCGCGCCTGCCGCCGAAAAACCCTTGCGCAACCAACCGCTCGCCGCGCGGATGCGACCGCGCTCGCTCGATGAATTTGTCGGCCAGGCCCATATCCTCGCGCCGGGACAATTGTTGCGCCGTGCTATCGAGGCGGACCGCATCCAGTCCCTGATTTTTTACGGGCCACCCGGCACCGGCAAAACGTCGCTCGCGCAGATCATCGCGCGCCAGACCAAGAGCAAGTTCGAGCGTCTGAGCGGCGTGGAGTCCAACGTGGCCGACATGCGCCGTGTCTTGTCCGCTGCAGCGAACCGCCTGCAAAATACCGGCGCCTCCACCATCCTTTTCATCGACGAGATCCACCGCTTCAACAAATCGCAACAGGACGTCTTGCTTCCGGATGTCGAGAGCGGTGTCGTGAAACTGATCGGCGCGACGACTCATAACCCGTTTTTCTTCGTCAATTCGCCGCTCGTTTCCCGCTCGCAGATCTTTGAGCTGCGCCCGCTGACGGAAGAAGACCTGTTTTCCCTGCTGCAACGCGCGTTAAAAGATGAAGAGCGCGGGCTGGGCTACCTGAAAATCAGAGCCGATGAAAACGCCCTGCGCCATCTCGCGAAAATCTCGGACGGCGACGCCCGGAAAGCCCTGAGCGCGCTGGATATCGCCGCGCTCACGACGCCGCCCGCGCAAGACGGCGTGGTCCACATCTCCCTCACGGTCGCGGAGCAAAGCATCCAGAAAAAGGCGATCGTCTATGACGATGAAGACGCGCATTACGACACGATTTCCGCGTTCATCAAATCCATACGCGGCAGCGATCCCGATGCGGCGCTCTATTGGCTGGCCAAGATGGTGCACGCGGGCGAAGACCCGCGGTTCATCGCGCGGCGCATTGTCATCCATGCCGCCGAAGACGTGGGGCTGGCAGACCCAATGGCTTTGGTCCTGGCGAATGCGGCATTTCAGGCGGCGGAATTCATCGGCTGGCCCGAGGCGCGGATACCGCTGGCCGAGGCGACGATTTACATCGCCACCGCCCCAAAGAGCAACAGCACCGTAGCGGCGATCGGCGCGGCGATGAGCGACGTGGAATCGGGCCGCACGCTGGAAGTGCCGAAGCATCTGCGGGACACGCATTACAAAGGCGCGCAACGGCTGGGTCACGGCGAAGGCTACAAGTACGCCCAGGATTACCTGGGCACGGACAAGATTTACTACGAGCCGACGGAGCAGGGCGTGGAGAAGAAAATCAAGGAACGATTGGAAAAATGGCGCGCCCTCTCCAAAGCGGCGAGGGAAGAGCGAAAAGAAAACGGCGGAAAATGAGCGATCCAATCACGAAAGCCGACCTGCGAAAACAGGTTTTCGCCGCGTTAAAAAATCTTTCGCCGGAGAACCGAAAGGCCGACTCGGAAAAAATCCGCTCTCGATTGAAAGAGCATGCTTCATTTCGTGAGGCCAATGCCGTTCTTTTTTTTGCGCCGTTGCCGGAGGAAGTGGATCTCTGGCCGTTGCTGGAGGAAACCGTCAACAGCGGAAAGATCGTCGCGCTGCCTTGTTTTGACGCGGACAAGCAGGTTTACAAATCGCGCCGCGTCAAAAATCTTCGCGTGGAAATTTTGTCCGGCCAATTCGGCGTCCGGGAGCCGTCCATCGGCTGCCTTGAGATGCCTTTGGATGATTTGGATCTGGTCCTGGTTCCAGGCGTGGCTTTCGATTTGCGTGGTAACCGGTTGGGGCGTGGAAAGGGATATTATGACCGGTTATTGGAAAATTTTCGCGGAAAAAAGGTCGGCATCGCCTTCCGGGAACAAATCGTGGATGCCGTTCCTTCAGGAGATTTGGACGTCAGAATGGACGTGGTATTGACGCCGGCGCGAACGGTTGAGGTCGTGTGATTAGAGCGTTTTGAAAATGCTCTATTGGTGCTGCTCGTTTTGGATCGGCATGCCGCCTTCCCAGCCTTGTGGCGCATTCCAGGGACGGGCGGAGTCGTTCGAGGGATCGGTAGTCTTGCAGCCAGTGATGCCCAGGAGAACTACCGCCAATGCGATAAACAAAATCACATGACCGGCACCGGCTCTCATATTACGAAGCCGGATGGGCCGGCGTGGCCAAATCGCCCTCAAAAACATCGCCCAGTTTCCAACCCGGCATGATATTGGCAATACAACGGTCTTTTTGCACGCTGCGAACGATGATCTTGGCCACCAGCTTGCCATCGCGGCTGATAAGCATTTCGCCATTCTGTTGAACGCCCTGATCATCGCCGATATCAAGGATAACAAAATCCCATTTAGGATCCACTACCAACACTCGTCCCTCAAGGGAAGCGGGAAGTGTAACAACGAAATTCGTACCTATAAGCTCCTGGATCTGGTAATTCAGACGGGTCACAGTGCGTTGCAGGACACCCTTTTCCAGGTTGATAGCGGCGATCTCATCGTTGTCGGCCTTGATATCATTGACGAGTCCTTCAATCTGTGGCGGCGTTTCGCCTGTGGCTTTGTAAGCGGCCAATTGGGCCTGGGCATCATCGCGCGCGGCGGTGACTTTGGTCAACTGATCGGACAGATCATCGGCGCGTTTCTGCTGGGCAGCGGCGGTGTCCTCGGCTTTTTTCTCGGCGGCCTGGGAATCGGCCAGTTGTGTTTGCGTTTCAGTCAGGTCGGCCTTCGTTTTCGCCAAATCGCGCTTCGTGGTGGTGAGTTGGTTGAACGTGTCGGTATATTGGCCATGCCAGGTATCGCGCTGGGATTGGAGGGTGTTCACCTTGTCTCTTATCACGACACCGTTCACGATCGCCGCCGCGAGGGCTGCAAGGATGGCAATAAATAAACTAATGCGAATCAACATGGCCTGATCAATTGAATTTGTATTAAACTAGTATCGCGCACGAAACATGTCAATGCGCTTCAATTAAAACATCATTTATATTTTGGCCGCCGATGAAACTCAACCACAATCTGCATCTGGGATATAGTAGCAATATCCATCGCGGGCAAAACTGGCTGGAAACGTTGGATTCCTTGGAAAAATACACCCTGGCTGTGCGGGATAAAATCCGTCCGGAAGGCCCGTTTGGGATTGGACTGCGCCTGGGCGCCGCCGCCGCCCGGGAATTGTCTGAACGGAAGGTGCTCGTCAAATTTCAACGCTGGCTCGAAAAGAATGCCTGCTACGTTTTCACCATCAACGGCTTTCCCTACGGCCAATTCCATGGCGCACGCGTGAAGGAAAAGGTCTATCTGCCGGATTGGACATCGCCGGAACGCCTGGAGTACACGAACCTGCTTTTTGATCTGCTCGCGGAATTGCTTCCCGCTGGAGTCGAAGGCAGCGTGAGCACGCTCCCCGGTTCTTTCAAGGAATTCATCAAAACCGGCTCGCAAGCCCGGGCCATCCGCCAAAACCTTTGGCGCTGCATCGATCATATTTCGCGCGTGAGCGAAGAATCAAAGCGCACCTTGCACCTGGGCCTTGAACCCGAACCGTTGTGCTGGCTGGAAAATTCGGCCGAAACGATTTCATTATTTGAGAAAATGCGCCAGGAACGCAAAGGCGATCCGGGGATGGACGAATTTTTAGGCGTCAATTACGACTGTTGCCATTTTGCCGTCGAGTATGAAGAGCCGCAAACGGCAATCGCGGCGTTTCAGGCTGCAGGTATAAAGATCAGCAAACTTCATTTAAGTTCCGCGCTCAAAACGATCGCCACGGACGAGGCTCGCGCCGTCCTGGCAAAATTTTCTGATGACGTTTATTTGCACCAGGTCATCGCGCGCGAAAAAAGGGCGTTAAAATTCTATCGCGACCTGCCGGACGCGCTGGCCGATGATTCAAAACTCAGGACTCAGAACTCATCCATCCCCGAGTGGCGCGTTCATTTTCATGTGCCGCTCCATGCGCCCGCCGGGCCGCCATTGGAGAATACCAACGACCATTTGCTGGGCGTCCTGGACCTGCTTGGCAAAAATCCGGCATTGTGTCCGCATCTGGAGATGGAAACTTACACATGGGAGGTTTTGCCGCCGGAATTGAAATCGCAGAGCGTCGTGGACCAGCTCGCGGCGGAATACCAATGGACATTGGCCAGACTTGCTGAACGCGGCCTGTGCTGAAATTATTATTTATGATTTCAAACCAATGATTTATAGTTATCGCTCGTCTCGTTCATTGGAAAAAACGGATTGAATCATAAATGCCGCCAACACTGCGAACATTGCTCATTTTGGGCCGCGTCTCCAATTTGCCAACCGTCTGGTCGAATTGCGTGGCCGGCTGGTGGCTTTCGGGCGGGGAAAACTACTGGAAACTCCCGTTCCTGCTGTTGGGAACCAGTGCGCTTTACTCCGCCGGGATGTTCTTGAACGATGCGTTTGACGTTGAATTCGACCGGCAACGGCGGTCGTCGCGTCCCATTCCGTCCGGGGCCATCGCGCTTGACCGCGTTTGGAGTTGGGGCTGGAGCCTGCTGGCGGTCGGGATTTTGCTCCTGATTTTCTGCGGCAAAGGCGCGGGCGCGCTGGCGGTCATTCTCGCCTTTTGTATCGTCGTCTATGATGTCGTCCATAAAGCGATCACCGCTTCACCCTGGTTGATGGGCTTGTGCCGGTTCTGGGTGTATGTCATCGCGGGAACCACGGGTGCCGGTGGCCTGAACGGATGGCCCATCTGGTGCGGAATGGCGCTGGCGTTTTATATCGTGGGTTTGAGCTATGTGGCCCGGCGCGAAAGCTATCGCGGGCCGGTGCCGTATTGGCCGCTGATTTTTCTAGCGGTCCCGGTCCTGCTCGCCGCCACCATAAATGTGGGCGACGCGCGCAAACAAGCAATGCTCCTCGCGCTGGTGCCCATCCTGTGGGTGGCGCGTTGTGTGCGGACGATTTTTGAACGTAATGATGCCAACGTGGGCCAGGTCATCTCCGGACTGCTGGCGGGGATTGTGTTTGTGGATTGGCTCGCCGTCGCGCCGCAATGTCCCAGGGAATTGAGCGTGGTTTTTCTGGGCCTCTTCGGGGCGACCGTCTTCCTTCAAAAGCTTGTGCCGGCCACCTGAGACAGGCGCCGGGCGGCCCCAATTCAGACAACCTCATATCTTTGAAAGCGTTCTTGAATTGGGGGAATTTCCCTGCTAAGCTAATCATTCTCTATGAGCGATGAGGCTCCCAAGCTGACACATAATGAAGATATCAAGTCGGCCATCCCAACGGTGGCCGGCACCATCGCCGCGACGATTGCCGACGCGGGTGTGGACCATTTTTCCCACGACGATTACGAATTTTTGAAGTTCCACGGCTGCTATCAGCAGGACGACCGCGACCTGCGCAAGACCGAGAAGAAATATATCATGATGGTGCGCAGCCGCGTCCCCGGCGGCGTCATGACTTCGAACCAATGGAAAACCTTTGATCAATTGTCGGCGGATTATGGCAATAACACGTTGCGCATCACCACGCGGCAGACCATCCAGTTCCACGGAATCCTCAAGAACAATTTGCGGGCCGTCATCAAAGGCATCAACGATTCTTTGCTCTCGACGCTGGCCGCTTGCGGCGACGTGAACCGCAACGTGCTTGCGCCACCCACGCCAGCCCAGACCGGAGCGCGGGACGAGGTATATGAAGATTGCAAGACAATCGCCCTGGCGCTGGCGCCACAAACCACGGCGTATCATTCCATCTGGATCGACGGCGTGCAGTTGAACCTGGATGCCGCTGAGAACAAGAGTTTTGTGGACCCGTTGTACGGCAAAACGTATCTGCCGAGGAAGTTCAAAGTCGCTTTCGCGATTCCGCCGGTGAACGATGTGGATGTCTTCACGAACGACATCGGGTTGATCGCCGTCGTCGAGAACGGCAAGTTGGTCGGATATAATCTCGCCGTCGGCGGTGGCATGGGCCGCAGCCACGGTAACGTGCAAACCTTCCCCCGCCTGGCCGATGTGCTCGGGTTTTTCCCGCGTGAGAAATTGGTGGACGTCGCGAAAGCCGTGCTGACCATCCATCACGACTTCGGCGACCGCACGAACCGCAAGCATGCGCGCCTGAAATATGTCATCGAAGAGCGCGGCGCGGATTGGGCACGGACGGAAGTGGAAAAGCGCGCGAACCTTAAATTGGCCGCGGCCCGCGAATACAAATTCACCAGCATGTCCGACCTGCTCGGCTGGCATCAGGCTGCGGATGGCAAATGGTTCCTGACCCTCTTTGTCGAAACCGGTCGCGTTAAAGACGTCAACGGTCGGACCCTCAAGACCGCGTTGCGCGAAGTATCCGAGAAATTTACCGGCCTTGAATTCCGGCTCACGACCAACCAAAACATCATCCTGGCCAATGTCGGCCTTCATGAGAAGGCAGAAGTCACCGCCTTGCTCGCGAAACACGGCGTCAAAACCGACAACCAGGCGAGCGTTTTGCACGCGGCGTCCATGGCCTGCCCGGCATTGCCGACTTGCGGACTAGCGCTCACGGAAAGCGAACGCATGTTGCCCGGGTTGGTGGATCGCCTCGAAAAATTGTGTGCCGAAGTGGGGCTGGCGGGTGAGGAAATCATCATCCGCTCCACCGGCTGCCCAAATGGCTGCGCGCGCCCGTATATGGCGGAGATTGCGTTTGTCGGCAAAGCGCCCGGACGCTACCAGGTATGGCTGGGCGGAAACGCGCCCGGCACGCGCCTAAATCGCATCTGGAAAGACGTCGTCAAAGATCCGGAGATCGAGAACGAACTGCGCCCGGTCCTGGCGCGTTTTGTCAAAGAACGCAATAAGGGAGAACGTTTTGGGGATTGGTGCGACCGGGTCTTTTTGCAGGAACAACAACCGGCGGCCGTCGCCAACTGATCCATGACCGCCGACCAAATCTCCAGCGCCAATTCTGAGTTGCGGAACAAAACGCCTCTCGAAATCGTGAAGTGGGCCATCGCCCGTGCGAACGGCCGCGCCATTGTCTCAACCAATTTTCGCCCGCATGAAGCGGTGATCCTTCATCTATGTGTGCAAGTGCAGCCGGATATCCCGGTATTGTGGGTGGACCACGGATACAATCGCCCGGCCACGTACAAACATGCCGAACAGTTGAAAAAATTGCTCAAGCTGAATATCAAACCCTATTTGCCAAAGATTTCCGCCGCGCATCGCAACGCCATCTTTGGCGAAATCCCGTCCACGGATGACGAGAAGGCATTGAAGGAATTCAGCGCGTTGATGAAATTGGAACCGTTCCAGCGCGGGATGAAGGAACTGACGCCAACGGTCTGGTTCACGGCGCTCCGCAGATCGCAGAATGAGAACCGGGCCGCGATGGATCTCGTGGCGTATGACGAGAACCTTAAGACCTTGAAAGTCAGCCCGGTCTTGAACTGGAGCGACGCGGACATGGAAAATTATTTGAAGCAATATCAGTTGCCGAACGAATGGGATTATTTCGACCCGGCAAAGGCGGACAGTAAGCGGGAATGCGGCTTGCATGCGAGTTGGGGCGCGAATGCAGTTTCGTCCGGGGGGGGACTTAAATAATCGTCAAAATGAGTTCCTATCATCTGGATCATTTGCAGTTTCTCGAAACGGAAGCGATTCACGTCATGCGTGAAGCCGCCGCCGAGTTCGAGCATCCCGCCATTTTATTCTCCGGCGGCAAGGATTCCATTTGTCTGCTCCGCTTGGCGGAAAAAGCGTTCCGTCCCTCCGATCTTCCGATGCCGTTGCTCAACGTCGATACGGGCCATCATTTCCCCGAATTGAATGAGTTTCGTGACCGACGCGCGAAAGAATTGGGAACGAAACTGATTATTCGGAAAGTCGAAGATGCGATCGCCAATGGGATTGCTATTCCGATCCCCGGCGAAATCAGCCGCAACCAATTGCAAACCCCAACGTTGCTCGCGGCGATCGAGGAATTTCGTTTCGATTGTTTGATCGGTGGCACCCGCCGGGACGAAGAGAAATCCAGAGCGAAGGAAAGATTTTTTAGCCATCGCGCCGTGATGGGCGGATGGGACCCCAAAAATCAGCGGCCGGAAATATGGAACCTCTACAATGCCCGCGTGAATCCCGGGGAAAATATCAGGGTATTTCCGATCTTGAACTGGACTGAAATGGATGTTTGGGAATATATAAAAAAGGAAAAGCTGGACGTTCCCAATATCTATTTCAGCCACAAACGCCAATGTGTCCGGCGCCATGGGCAGTGGTTGCCGGTCACCGACCTGCTGCCGCCCAAACCGAAAGAAGAGATCAAAGAACTGGTTGTGCGTGTCCGCACCATCGGCGATATCATCAGCACGGGACTCGTCGAATCGCCGGCGGATTCGGTGGATGATATCATCGCGGAGATCGCTGCGGCGCGGGTAACAGAACGCGGTTCGCGCGCCGATGACAAGGCCAACGAGACGGCAATGGAAGACCGCAAGAAGGCGGGATATTTTTAAGGCCATGAACTGGAAAAGATGGCTGATCGCTTTTATGGTTTTGACGAATTCCGGCTATATGATTTTTGACGGTGCCCATGCGATTGTCACCGGCAACTATGTGACTCCCACATCAGGCGCATACGCCGGACAGCTCGGACCCTGGTCGAAAGTCGTGCAGGCGGTGGGACTTGACCCGCGATCATTTCTGGTAAAGAACATATTTATCCTTGAGGGCGTTGCAGCCCTCGCCGCGCTGGTATGCTATCTCCAGCGTCGCAACGGGACAAAAATCGCCTTGGCCGTCACGACTGCATTGCAACTTTGGTACCTGCCATTTGGGACGATAAGTTGTATTGTCGTGCTTGTTTTATTGTTCATCCCATGAAAGCACTGTCCAAAGGCAAAATCTTTTTGTTCCATTGGGAGAAGGCGGCCGCAACCGCGCGCGCCGCGGAATTGGCTTCGGAGGGTTGGGAAGTCGCGATGGAATGTGAAGAAGGCTCCCGTGGCTGCAAAAATCTGAAAGCATTTTCACCCGACATCGTCGTGTTGGACATCGCCCGGAAAGGGGTCCACAGCCGCGAATGCGCGCGCGCGTTGCGCAATGCCAAAAGCTTCCGCGAAACACCGTTCATCTTTGTGGATGGGAGCGACGAGGACATCGCCAAGGTGAAAGCCAAAGTCACCGTGCCGTTGTTCACCACCAGTGGCGCTTTGAAAAAATCTCTTTCAAAATACGCCCCGTAAAACAATGCCTCACGCCCAACATCCAGTTGAAATTTTGCGGTTCAATACCTGCGGCAGTGTTGACGACGGCAAGTCCACGCTTATCGGCCGCTTGCTGCACGATTCTAAGTCACTGATGGAGGACCAACTAGAGGCGCTACGTAGCGCGGACATCACCGGCGGCGGGCAGATCAACCTGGCCAACCTCACCGACGGCCTGCGTGCCGAGCGCGAACAGGGCATCACCATCGATGTCGCCTATCGGTATTTTGCCACCCCTAAACGCAAGTTCATCGTCGCCGATACGCCGGGCCACGTACAATACACGCGCAACATGGTCACGGGGGCTTCCACGGCCAATTTGTCCGTGGTGCTGGTGGACGCGCGGCAGGGTGTCATTGAGCAGACCCGCCGTCATATTTACCTCTCATCGCTGCTGGGCATTCCCCACCTCGTCATCGCCGTCAACAAAATGGACCTGGTGGATTGGAGCGAGGAGCGTTTTGAGGAGATCCGTGATGAGATCGAGGATTTCATTCCCAAACTCGACGTCTTCCGCGATGTTAAATTCATCCCCATCAGCGCGCTCAATGGCGATAACGTCGTTGAAACATCCATACACACCCCCTGGTATCCGGGCCCGACGCTGCTCGCACATTTGGAAACGGTTCACATTGCGAGCGATTGGAACCTGGCCGCGCTCCGGTTCCCTGTGCAATGGGTGAATCGCCCGAACAACCCGCGTGACCAGAAATTGCACGATTTTCGCGGTTTAAGCGGACAACTTGCGGGGGGTATCCTGCGGCGTGGCCAGGAAGTAGTCGTGCTGCCTGCCGGCCTGAAAACGAGAATCAAAGATATTTGGATGTTGGATGGATCGCTCGCCGAGGCATTTTGCCCCCAATCGATCACGGTTTGCCTGGAGCATGATATCGACGTCAGCCGTGGCGATATGATTGTGGGGTTGGAAAATCTGCCGGGTTACACCAATGAATTGACCGCGCGCGTCTGTTGGATGCATCCGCGTCCGGTGACGGCGGGCAAAAAGTATTTTCTCAAACACACCACGCAAACCGTGCAGGCGATCGTGACTTCCCTTGATAGTCGCATCGACATGACCACGCTGGAGCCGGAGCCCGGTCCCAGCCAGCTGGGGATGAATGACATTGGCGTGATCCGGCTGCAGACGGCCAAGCCGTTGGTGTTCGACGGTTACAAAATCAACCGGGCCACCGGCTCATTCATTTTGATAGAGCAGGGGACGAACGCGACCGTAGCGGCGGGGATGTTGAATCCGCCGCTCGAAGCCGCCAAACCGGAATATACCGATTTCGCGATTTAATAAGTCACCCGCCGAACGCGGAATACTTCCTTACCCCGCGCTGCCACATGAAACGCGCGAACGCGTATGCCAGCAACACCCAGGCAAATTGCATCAGTAGCCCGGTCCACAAATCCGCGCCGGCGATCTTGCCCATATAGACGCACACCGGAAAATAAAGCTGGTACGGAAACGGCGTAAACATGATTACGTGGAACAAAGGCGGCGGCAACAGGCTCAACGGGAACATGTGCCCGCTGGCGATATATTCGAACGCGAACAGGATGAAGATGAACGTGGAGATCTCCAACAGCCAGAATGCCAGCATGGCCATCCCGTAAGAGATAAAAAACTGCAATAGCGCCGTGAGCAGCATGGAAACGGGGAAGACCAGCGCGGCCGTCGCGCTTGCGGGCAGCATGAAATAACTGCGATAACAGAAAATGAAAACAACCAGGGGTATCCCCGCCATCATGATAAAGGCCAGTCGGCCGGAGACAAACAGGCACAGGCGGTATGTGAGGTAATCGATCGGTTTGAGCAGAAACTGGCTGATGGCGCCCTCCCGGATATCGGCGGCGATCTGCCAGTCGTCTTCGTTCACGGCGGTGAACACGTCCGTCACTGCCACCATCAGGTAATAAAAGACCATCTCCGCCTTCGTCCACCCCCCATGGGCCGAGCTGTTGCCGGCATAAATTTTTTGCCAGAGCGAAAGCATCGCGAACAGCGGGATAAAACTGAACAGCGTCCGCGTCAAATAATTGAAGCGGTACGTCAGGTTGTTTTGGAGCCCGATGCCTATGACGTGCCAGTATTTTCGCATCTCACAAAGCGATTAAGATCAAGTTTTGGTTTATGATGTTGTAAATCCTGCGCTGGCCAAATTGCCTCAGTACCGTTAATTTGCAAGCGACAATGAAGCTATTGGCCAACAAACGCATTGCCGCCAATCTCGCCGGCCTAGGGCAGATCACCTTGCTTGCGCGCGACGCCCTCTCCTCGCTTATTCGGCTCAAGGTCGCGTGGCGCGATTTGTTGTATCAGATTTATTTCATCGGCGTCAAATCACAGCTCGTCGTGCTCGTCACCGGCGCTTTCACCGGCATGGTGCTCGGCGCCCAAACCTACTTCCAATTCCACAAGGTGAAGATGGACACCGCCACGCTCGCCGTGGTGAGCGTCTCCTTGTGCGACGAATTGGGGCCCGTGCTGACCGCCTTGATGGTCGCGGGTCGGGTCGGCGCGGCCATCGCCGCCGAGATCGGCACCATGCGCGTGACCGAGCAGATCGACGCCCTGCGCACACTGGCCACGCATCCGGTGGATTATCTCGTGGTGCCGCGCATCGCCGCGGGGCACATCGCGCTGCCCATCCTCACCATCGAATCCATCAGCCTCGGCATCGCCAGCAGTTACTTCGTGGGCGTATACCTCCTGGGCATCGACCCGGTTTATTCCTGGTACAATATGCTCCATTTTACTCACGACATTGACGTCGTCATCGGCGTGGTGAAAGCCTTTGTGTACGGCGGCATCGTGGCGCTCATCGGCTGTTACAAGGGGATGACCTGCGGTCTCGGCGCCGAAGGCGTGGGGCGTGCCACCACCGAAGCCGTGGTGTATTCCTCCATTTCCATCCTTATCACAAATTTTTTCCTTACCCTGCTCCTCGGCAAGCTCGTCGGGCAATTATAGACAAAGAGCGTTTGGAGAAAAACTGTAACCGCTGCTTGTGCTTTTTTCCTCCGCATGGCTACAGTTTTTATGAAAATTCTCTAAGAAACTGTTTGCGGTCTTCAGGCGAGGGGATCTCCTCAGCGAGTAATTTATAAAGGGCGTCGCGCGTCCTGGTTTTTCTGGCAGCGCGTTCCACCAGCAGGCGAGCCATGGGCCCCATGAACGGCGCCAGTTCCTGTTGGGCGCGTTCCAGCGCGGCGGGTTCCCAGACATGGGTAACGGTTGTATCACCGGAACCGGCGGCGATTTTTCGGCAATGGGCCAGGAACTCCTCCTGCTCCGTTTTGGACGGGATGTATGACAACAATGCCTGGAAGACTTCTTCGGCAGTCGTTGCGCTTTTCGTGGCAGTCCGCAGCAGGCGCGAGGCTATGGGGCCTACAATGGCGGCGAGATGGGTTTCCACCCCGGCCGTCTGCGCGTCGGTAAAGATCGCGCTCTTGATCAGTTCGGTTTCCGCCGCGACGCGGCTCGATTCTCCGGGATGCAACTCATAGACCGTGTGTTCGCGGACGTGTTTGTCCTGGCGCACGCCTTCATATCGGAACAACGCTGCGTAATTTTCGGAAAGCGAACTGGCCACTTCGTAAAATGAGCGTGAGACCAGGATCTGGTTCTCCGCCGCAAAACTCATCACCCGCTGGCCGACGTTGATACCATCGCCCACGGCATTGATGTTGCCGTTGATGTCCTTGACCAGCTTGACCGACCCGAGATTGATACCGGTCCGCACCGCGAGCGGTTTCGCTTCCGTTGTCCTTTCTCCGGTGACCGCTCCCACCAGTCTCAAAGCGCAAAACATTGCCATTTCCGGGTCGCCCAGGAAACAGACTGCCGCGCCATCGCCCGTGTCCAAAATCACACGGTCGTTTTCGGGGCACTCTTTGATCGCCTCGGCGAGGTACGTGTTGAACCGCCGCTTCCACGCCGTTTGCAATTTAAGCGATTGCCGGCTGTATTGGATGATGTCCAGAAATACCACGCTGCACAGCCAGATACGGTCCAGTTTCACGGTGTCTTCCATGGGTGCGGGTTATTTGTCCAGGAGCTTCATCGCCGCGATCAGGCTGCGCTGCATCCGGTTGAATGCGGCGGCCAGCACGGAGATCTCGTCCTTCCCTTTGGCGGGCAATTCCGGGATGTTCATTTTCCCTTTGCTGATCTGGTCGGCCTGTTCGGCCAGGCGTCCAACCGGCCGGATGACCGCCAGATATAACAACATATCCAGCACCAGCAATGTCACCGCCCCCACGCCGGCCAGTGAAACCATCAACTGGCGGAATTCCTGGTCGGCCATTTGCATCGGCAGGGCCACCGGCACCGAAACGATTTGCGCCGCCACCACGTCGTTCTCGCGCCAGCCGAAACCATTCGCGTCGCCGTATTTGGCGATCATTGAAGGTGGCGCGGCATCCGGAGTCGAATGGCATTGCAGGCAATCCGCCGTCGCGCGGATCGGTCGCGCCAGATACTGCGAATCCCCCGTCGGCGTCTTGCGCACCCCGCCAAACGACTGCATTTTATCATCATTGCGGAAGGCGTTGATGATGTCCGCCTCCCAGTCCTCGGCGCGGTCGCGCGGGTTCGTCGGGTTCAACGCCGCCTCCTTGTAGCTGTAATCCGGGTAATTTTCCCGCAGATAACCGAACAACGTCATCGCGCTGAACGCCGGCACCGTCTCGGGATCGAACTGCTTTCCCTGCGTCTGCACCGCCGCGATCCGTGTTTTGACGTGTTCCGATGTGTATCGGCGCATGTCCGACGCCGTTTCCATCATGATTTGTGCGCTGTCTTGCACGGTCTTGCGCGCATTTGCCTGCAACATCGAATAGGACACAAACCCCGCCAACCCCAGCCCCAGGCCGAACACGGCGATAAAGATCAAACTGAATTTTGCGAGTAATTTCATCGTTTCAACGCGGAATCATCCGCTCCTCTTTGCCTTATCAGCTCAGTCTAATTTTGTGGTCATCCCATGGCAAGCATGGACATCCATCTGTGACTGACAAAGCGCGGGTGATTTGATATTTTGCAGGCGATGATTGAAGTCCGCGATCTGCGAAAAGGTTTTGGCACGCAAACGGTCCTTGACGGGATCAGTTTCCGGATCGAGCGCGGCGAATCCGTCGCCATCATCGGGCGCAGCGGCTGCGGTAAGAGCGTGTTGCTCAAGAATATCATCGGACTGATGAAGCCGGATTCCGGCGAGGTGATGGTTGACGGCGAAAACATCGTGCCGATGAACGAGCGCCAGTTGCTGCGCGTGCGCCAGAAATTTGGCATGGTTTTCCAGGGCGCGGCCCTGTTCGATTCCATGACCGTTGCGGAAAATGTGGCTTTTCCGCTCCGCCGAAACAAACAGTTGGGTGAGGCGGAGATATCCAAACGCGTCGCGCACGCCCTGGAAGTGGTGGACCTGCCCGGCACCCAGGACAGAAATCCCGCCGAACTTTCCGGCGGCATGAGAAAACGCGTTGGCCTGGCCCGGGCCATCGTCTATGAACCCCAGATCATCCTTTACGACGAGCCGACCACCGGCCTGGACCCCATCGTTTCGGACAGCATCGACCATTTGATGCTTCGCGTGCGCGACCATTTGCAGGTGACCTCCGTGGTGGTCACGCACGATATGCGTTCCGCCCGGCGGGTCGGCAGCCATGTCATCATGTTGCACCAGGGAAAAGTCCATGCCAACGGCCTGCCCGAGCAGGTTTTCAACTCCACCGACCCCATCGTCCGGCAATTTGTTGACGGCGTGGCCGATGCCAAAGTGGAAACTTAAAGCAGACAAATGCGAAGTGCACTATTGATTTCATTGGCGATTCGGATCATCGCTAATACCAATAATTGTTATTGGTTGAGCAACCTGCGGTTAGTGCTGACGCCACAAACGGCCGATGGTGTGGCATGTGTACGAAGGAAAACGTAGAGAAGTGCGAGTTGCCACCCGTGGGAGAGAACGTGCTCGTCCAGTGCCGGGATTTTCGGTGCCTGGCATATCGGGCCGCCGACGGGAAATGGCGGACTGTCTATAGCAATCAGGAGCTAAAGGATATCGTCAAAATTTTGGCCCTGAGCCAGGAAGACGAATACTAAACCGCTCGCAAAAACATTGACGCCGCCGGTCTTTTCGCCAAGCTGCGGCCCATCATGCAGGCAAAAAACCGTAGTCGTCTTCTCTTGGCCATTGTTCTGTTTGCCCCGGTCCTGGCTTTTTTCGGCTTTTTCGTTTTCATGTCGGCCGATCGGATCCCTTTGCCGCCCCTGCCGGCCAAGAATGGATACGAGGATTTGGTGAAGGCGAGTGGGATGGTTTCTGAGAGTCCGAGTGCGAACGATAAAATAGATCGGCAAGAGTTGAGCGCCATTGTCATGCGAAACGCTGCAGCCTTGACGCTTGCGCGGGCGGCGTTAACCAATGAGTGCGCGGTACCAATGCAATTTGCGGCCAGTTATGCGGATACGCATCTGGACGAACTCGCGGGATTAAAACGACTGGGACGGGCCTTTGCTGCCGAGGGCCAGTTGGCTGAGATGCAAAACCACCCAAATGATGCCGTGCATTCTTATATGGACGTCATCCGCATGGGAGATGCTTCCTCCCGCGGCGGGACGTTGATCGACGAATTCGTCGGCATCGCCCTTTACCAGGTAGGCGCGGCGCATCTGCAAAAGATTGCTTCTCAACTCGACGAGCAGACTTCGCGCGGGGCCGCTTCGGAGTTGGAAGCGATGGATTCCCGGCGCCAGACC
>Ga0206865_1088_pt1 | contig 29335 bp, 23 predicted proteins | sample Alteio_BWOrgCont_39_FD_152628 | JGI IMG/M metagenome (GOLD analysis project Ga0206865, IMG submission 152628) | Enriched cells from forest soil in Barre Woods Harvard Forest LTER site, Petersham, Massachusetts, United States -... | ecosystem: Environmental > Terrestrial > Soil > Temperate forest >...
ATAACGCAAATGGCGCCATTGTGGCGCCATTTGCAATTATAATTTGTGCTCAACCTAAGTATACCCTTAGTCCTTTATATGCAAAGCCTTTTGGACCTCCGAATAATTTTGGGGGTTTACAGTACCCAGCGTTTCTACACCGCCCGGAATAATCACGTACCTGAACTGGTGTGCATTGGATATACTGCCGTATGCATTAAGGCTGCTGGTCAAATCAATTTGGATATTCCCAAGCGTAACATTATCCGACCATGTATCCAGATTGGCAGTTGTGCCACTCATGTAATTTATCAAAATTGGCAGCGAGCTTACCTGTGCGGTTGGCCATATAACCGGGTTATATCCATCCAGCTTACCATAAACAAGTACCGACCCTTTATCTAAAATTGCCTGGGTGATCTTCGACGCTGTTATATTGGCATCGAAATGAAAAATTCCGAAAATCGTATCCTTTTTGTAGGTCGAAGGTGTGATCCAGTCGGAATAAGTTACATTGGCAGTGCCTCTTAAACCTACACCCGTGCCCCATCCACTTGCGGTTTTAGGACCGTAGAAAAACATGTTGGTCTTGTTGATATAATAATCGCCCACTTTGCCAAGCGTAGCTGCCGGCACAGTGGTGCCGCTCAGTATGGCTGAGCCAGACGATCCTACCAGCACTGTAGCGGCTCCCCAGCCTGCTGCAGTTTTTGGACCCCATAAGTGGTGAAGCGGAGTGTTAATATAAAAATCGCCGATGTTGCCTACGGTAGTGGGCGGGTTGTCGGTACCGCTCCAGATCGCGGTCCCTGCTACGTCAGTCGCTACAATATATGAATTGTCGGCGGTAACGCTTGGGATTGGGGCAGGTTTAACAGTGTTATTTTTTGTGCACGAGATGATCATCATGGCAGCGGCAAAAAAAACAGATAGTGATAGTGTTAATTTTTTCATTTTAGATGGATTTTAAGTTTGAAAATTGATTGTTTATTGTTTAAAGGCAGAGCACCAAAAACGTATTGGATTTGTTAGCAAAATAATAATTTACCCAATTGGAGTATGAACACAGCCTTTTTTTCGATACGCCAAAACTACAGAACCTGCTATGCAAACGCTGTACGGTATTTACGCAATATGCTGCGTTTATTTACGCAACATAAAATCGAAAAATCCAGGATAAATTTTGTTTTTACAGGGGGCTAAAAAGATAAATGCAATCCTTTGGGAGGGGAAAAAAGACCCAATAGTTTAAATACAAACAGGAATATGTAATTGTGGCAATTCGGGTATCCAAAGCGGTATCCACAATCAGGGATGAAAGCCAAATCCCTGATAATGAACAAGTATACGACTTTTAAATTATTATATCCAAACTCCAATGTTAAAAAGTTGCTTTTCGTTTTGATCTCTCAGCTCCTCTGCGCTTCCCCGCAGCCACAAGGGCAATGGAAAAGAGTTGCGGTAGCTCTGGGCAGGATTGGGATTCAATACAATTGTCTCTCTATAACTCAAAATGGTAAACCTTGCCATTTACCGAAATATTTAATAAAATATGATCGGCTTCTTCCTGTTTAATATTTACAAACCCAATTAGCCTGGAACTAGGGAAAACCGTATTTAATTTTAAATATCCTTCGCTGATACTGCGCTTAATATCATATTGCTGATTCACCATCTGCGTAATGTTATTGGAAGCGTTTTGCGCGGCTGAATAAGCCGCAGCTCCATCATAACTTGATGTTGTGGCATGTACAGAAACTGATCTGCCCGAAGAGGTTTGAGCATGAGCATTTAATGTAGAAGATGAATACCCCGCGCTGGTAGCTGCTGCAGCCTCGGCAAATGCTGTGAACGCTGCTGTCCAACCTTGTCTGCGTTTAACTTTTTTGATATAATCATTATAGCTTAAAACCTCCGCCTCGGTAGTTTTACCGTCCTTTACAAACGCCGCGGTTATATCTCCCGGATCAAAATTAAATTGGTCTCCAGAACCATTTTCAATAATTACGTAAGCTTCATAGTAACTGCCATATAGTTGCTTGGTTGAAATTTTAACTGCGACTGATAACCCATCAATATAATAAAACTGAACAGGTATTCCGTCTTCATAAATCAGTTTTTTTTCTGTGAAAGGGACAATCACTTTATCCGAAGTAGCCAATTTCATAGGCAAATGTGTAAGATATGAGTACCGCGTGGTGTTTCCTTTTTTGTCGTAATTAAGGTAATAATCCTTGGTTGGGTTACCATGCAGGTATTCGAATTCATCAGTTTTTAGCCCCTCCGAATTAAAGGCCACCTGGTGTCCGTCTAAGGCGCCGAATTCGTCATAGTTATTTTGGGCTGATAATTTGCCTTTTTCATCAAACATTTCTACCGGCCCCTTCCACCGGCTGTTATTATTATCGAATTTATCAATTTTCGACGCTTCGCCTTTTGCCATCGGCTTGTCGTTCATGTAAAAATCCTCCACTATTCCGACTGGTTTGTTATTATCGTCGAGTACAACGCGGCGGTAAAAAACTGCCTTCTTTTTAGTATCGAGGCCTTTTCCGTTTTGGTCATAATAAAGAGTCTGCTTGTCTTGTGCGTAAGTATTAATACATATTAATACAAACAATACCGTTAAGGTATAGGTTAATAATTTTCTCATTCTGAGTTGCTTAGGTTGCGAAGATAAATATATATCATTTTTTTAGATTGACAAATGATATCGTAAAACAACCGAAGGAAATTCAATTTTTCTAGTCGCTACCGCAAGCCTCCTCGCTTGTGGTCCGCGTGTAGGTAATCAACTATGCAAGCATTTCCAATTTCGTGAGAAGGCGGGCTACCTATTAGCGGGCCACAAGCCGGGAGGCTTGCGGCAGTAAAAAACGCCTGCGGCAGCGTGGGGGTGGGGCACTAGTACGCCACCTCTTTTGGCCTTCGCGCCGCATACTAGCGCTTGGCTTGGGAGGCTTACAGCAGTGAAAGGCATATCAAAAAAATCGACGAAAACTTTATAAATGAATAAAATAACCTCAAATTTAACCTGTCTAATTCTTATCAGCAAAATATGGAAAAACTTATTAAAGAAATCCGAAATCTCAATCTTTTGGTAATAGCACTGATGATAATTATCTTCCTTGTATTTATGACGAGGGTGATTGATGTAGATCACAACAAGTTGCAAGACCTTTACAATATGACTAATGTTGTCGTTCCGGCACTCACAGTATTTTTTGTATACAAAACATTTCAGAATCAGCAGGAACAACTTTCCACACTCAGATTGCAGATTAATAAGAACGATCATGCTGAGAAAATCAATCAAGTCGAGAAGCGCTTCTTTTTCTTTCTTCAGCTTCATCGGGATAATGTTTCAAGCATGAGCTTTCAAAGCCAAATTATTGGTAAACGGCTTTTTATCAAGGTAATTGAAAAGTTTGAACGTAACTATCCGAGGCTCCAACAGATATTAACGGAAAATCATAATGATACCGTACACAAATTTAATGAGAAGGAACTTATTGAAATCAATTATAAATTAATCTTCTATGGTTTTATGAATCGACAGTCGGCTGATATTTTAAAGGACTCTCTACAGCGCTATGATCGATTTATGAAAAACGGAACGTTCTCTCAATTTATTATAGAAAAGCTTCAATCTGCTGGCATCAAAGAAACTGGCCTACAGTCAAATTTGGGACATTATTTCAGACATTTCTTCCACACGGTTACGTATATTCACGATATCGATAAAACCCTTTTGTCTGACGATGATAAGTATTTCTACCTTAAGAGATTACGGGGCCAGCTAACTAACCAGGAAATAGCACTATTATTCATCAACAGCTTTTCCATAGGCCGTCGGTGGGTGCATTATGACAGAATTGACGAATTTACAAACGATGGAGTAAACCTTATTGAACATTATGATCTTATAAAAAATCTGCCAGAAGGCTTTCTTAAATTTGACGTTAAAAAATATTTTCCAAAAACTGAATTCGAAAGCAGAATACTTGCGGATAGTCCTCTAAATTAATCCCTCGCTACCGCACTAGCCGGTCGTGTATTGAGGATGTTGATGATATAGCTTTATTAATTTCACTTATGAATCCCATTAATGCATCAACTGTCCAAGTAATATCAGGAATAGATTTAGTAACTATAGTTTGATATGCTAGAATTTGGCTTTCGTCAACGTGAGTTATTGGATGCCCATGCATTAACGCATTTCTTTTATCTATTAGCGAATGGAACTGGACATGACAATCTTCCAGTTGGCTTTTGTTTATACCCTTGTGAGAATAATTGATTTGGTCAATTACACCTTTAAGCTTTTTTGCTACCTTCCCAGATGTAAAAAGCTTCTTTCTACTATACTCTAACACGAAACCGTTATCTAATGAATTAATCAGGTATACTATCATCCATTCATAATATCCGAATGAATAAACGGCTTGCCCGATTAGTTTGGCGTAGGTGTCATCTATCTGAATTATTAGGTGATTATTATTCATATTTTTAAGTTCAATGTTATTACTATTTATTAAATCATTTACCTCCGCCAAGTCAAGCGTGCCGCTTGACTTTCCTCCATAACCCATAAACCACCCTTAACATAAAATAAGGGATAAAAATCATCAGATAAACTAATCCGGTTTGGTAAAGGTCGACCTCAAATTTGGTGTCGATGGTTTTACTCACGTATGCACTATAATCAAATACAACCAGGGCGAGTGCAAGTATCATAAGTACCCCCATTAAAATATAAGTCCGCAGCTTTTTTATTCTTGCTCTTTTCGCGTTGGCGCTTTTCCATCGGGCATTAGCTGCCTCCGCCTTTGCCTGTCGTACCTTTAATACCTCTTCGACTTCTTCGTTTATTTCACCCCATTGTTTGAAGTTATTTAATGTGAAAACCCCATAACAGTCCAGAAAATCTGTAATTTCTTTCGTTAACTCTATTGCATATTTCTCGTCTTTCTGATACATAATTTCTCCGTAATCATCATCCAAAGAATAAAGATTCGCACGTTCAGGCGGTGTAATTTTACCGTACCAATTCACACTAGCAAGTACACTTATTGCATCTGTGAGGCTGATCTCCTGATCAATCAATTTTTTATATAGCAGACCTAAAACTACTCTTGAAGGAATCGGGTCATCTGAAGTAATGGTGTTATTGTTTAGTATTTCAAAAACGTTATTTATATCTGCACACAACGACAGTTCAATAAAAAAATAATCCGGCTCATCTTCGACAACGATGATGCTATCGGCCCATGCGGTAATTTCTTGCTTTGAAATGATACCATACCGCAGACCCTCCCGGAACACTTCGAGCAATAACGCAAAATCGGTTGCTTTGGCTGGTGACATGATCTCACATTTACTAATATCCATATTTAATTTAACTAATCCCCCCGCGGAATGGACGAGACTCGAACCCGTAACCACATGCTCGACAAGCACGCATTCTACCATTGAACTACCACTCCTTTTTAAGAGCCAGGAATCAAGATAAAACGTTCATTACTTTGTACCAACGCTTCATCGAGACGCTCTGTTCCCGGCCTTTAATTCTCCCTCAAACCACCCCTATCCGGCCAATTTACCACCACTTTTTTCAAATTCATCCAATTCCGGCCGAAAACTTGGCTTTTTAAAAATAGCGAAACACCTGATTATCATATAATTACAAATAACAATCAAAAAACTCCATTTTATGGAACACTTGATTATCAGACACTTACACCAATTCAATCGACCAAAAAACACTGAAACAATTGATTATCAGCGTGTTTCACAGTGTTCCACGGTGTTCCGCGCAAAAAAGTGGAACGCTGGAACGCATATTTTTTAGATAACATTTAACCATCATGTCATTGCGCGGAGCGTAGCGACAAAGCAACCCCGTGGCCATATATGGCGCCAATGCACTACGGTTGCGCAATGACGATGAGGTTGCCTCCGCCAATGGCGGATCGCAATGACAAACTTTTTCTCTTTTCTTGACTGCCCACTGCCAACTCAAAACTGCCAACTCAATCTTCCGGCCTTTCCTTCGGATCTGCCATCCTCACTATCCTCGGTTCAAATTTGGCGAGGACTTCTACCAGGTCATGTTGTGCGGCCATTACGGTGTGTATGTCCTTGTAGGCCATCGGCGCTTCGTCAATATCGCTGCCCATCAGGGTGATGCGTTTATCAACCAGGTTGGCGGCTACGGCTGCTTTATCTATGCTTTTAAAGGCGGCGCTGCGGCTCATCAATCGCCCCGCACCGTGACTGGCGGAATTGATACTGGCCGCAAGGCCTTTACCGCGCACCACAAAGCCGGGTGTGCTCATGCTGCCGGGGATAATACCCAAAACGCCTTCGCCGGCCGGGGTGGCGCCTTTACGGTGCACCATTACTTCGGTACCGTCGGGCAGTTGCTCCTTCCATGCAAAGTTGTGGTGATTTTCAATCATCATCACCGGCTGCAGGTTAAGCGCCCGGGCAATTTTACCATGGATCTCGTGGTGATTGGCGCTGGCATATTCGCCGGCCAGGTTCATCGCAATCCAGTATTCCTGTCCTTCGTCCTTGTCCAGGTCGAGCCAGGCCAAATGTTTGGCCTCAGGCGGCAACTTGGTTTTGCTCATGGCAATTTTGCTGTAATGGTCGGCCACGTTACCCCCAAACCCACGCGAGCCGGAGTGCGACAATAAGGCCAGGTAATTACCCGCCGGGATGCCTGCTAAAGCGCCTTCGGTAAGGCTTAATTCGCCCCATTCCACAAAGTGGTTGCCCGTTCCGCTGGTACCCAGCTGCGCATAGGCCTTATCCTTCAGGTTACGGATCACCTTGGTTTCGCCCCATGTTTTGCTGTCGAACAACGAGCTATCGAAATACGATTTGGTAGTACACCCCATCCCGAAATACGTATTGTCCACCAGTATATTTTTCAGCATATCGGTCTCTGTATCCACCGAGGCGGCCGGCATATCAAAGATGCTCAGGCACATACGGCAGGCAATATCCACCCCGACCGCAAAGGGGATAATGGTATTGGCCGTAGTGGCCAGCACCCCGCCAATGGGCAGACCATACCCCTGATGCGCATCGGGCATGAGGGCGCCGGCAACAGCTATGGGCAATTGAATAGCTGTTTTCATCTGCGCCAGCGCCCCAACCTCAATATTTTCCAAACCCCAAACGGGGAATTCGGCCATCTCTTCCTTCAATTTAAAAACACTCCGTTCCTGTTTTATAAACTTGCCTTCCTTACGCAGGGCAATCACATCATCGGCCAGGTTTTTAAACTTGCCACCTTTTTTAAGGGCATAAGGCATCGGGTCGTCAATCAGCGCTTCCAGGTTAGCCAGGATATTTGGTTTGTCCATCACCTGGTGCTTTAACAATCCGTTTGCCACGCGGCTAAAGTTTACTAATATCTCCACATCGTTAATACCGAGGGCTTTGAGTTCGTTGTTACTGATCTTTTGCCCCCCGGCCTCCGCCTGCTGGCGGAGGAGATTCTGAGCGTTATTTTCCCTTTTCATGATACAAAGAGATATACCTACTGCGCAATGTATTTGCGCAGTAGAAAATATTTTAATAAATTTCAAAAAAAATGGGGAGAGTACTTGGTTATCCCGTCAGCAGATAAGCTTCGGAAGAAAGGCGGAAAAACTGCCGGCCGGTGAAGTTGGAAAGGGCATAGTCCCGACTAAAATGGGGCTTGCAAGGTGATAAAGCGGTAGGGTAGCCCGCCCCAGTTTAGTTGGGACAGCCCGCAGTTTTTTCGGCTTTGTGCGGCAAAGGCCCTCGGCGGCAAAGAAGCCTATCTGCTGACTTGACCTTTTGGTTACTTTTGGGTCAAGCCAAAAGTAACAGCCCCCGCGGCAATTGAGCGGCAGCGGCTCCGAATAAAAGAAAAATGCCCTATAAAACAACAATAACCAGCTAACCAAATCCGAAATCGAAATTCCGCAATCCGAAATAAAAAAATGCCAGTCAACCGCAACGCCCTGATCCGCTACCGCACCATCGACAGCTGCCTGCAAAACCGCCAAAAAAAATGGAGTTTAGAAGACCTGATAGATGCCTGTTCCGATGCCTTGTACGAGTACCAGGGCATCGATACCGGTGTAAGTCGCAGAACAGTGCAAGCCGATATCGAGATGATGCGCAGCAACAAGCTGGGTTACGAGGCGCCTATAGTGGTGACCGATAAAAAGTATTACACCTACTCCGATAAAAAGTACAGCATCACCAATATCCCCATAAACCAGCAGGACATGCAGGTTTTAAGCGAGGTGGCTACCCTGCTGAAACAGTTTAAAGGTTTCAGCCACTTTACCGACCTTAACGAAATGGTAAGCAAGCTGGAAGATAAGATCTATACGCAAAAAACATCGTCGCCCCCAGTTATTGATTTCGAAAAGAACGATAATTTAAAGGGACTGGAGTGGATAGAGACTATACGCAATGCTATCGTGGCTAAAAAAACGATGTTTATTACCTACCAATCGTTTAAAGCACGGGAAGCGAGTACATTTTGCTTTAGCGGGTATTTACTGAAAGAATACCGCAACAGGTGGTTTTTGCTGGGGCGATCGCATCAGCGGAACGCCTCGTTGCTTAACCTGGCGCTCGACCGTATCCAGGCCATCGAAATGCACAGCGACGATTACCGCGAAAATACAGAAATCGACCTGGCTACGTATTACAGCGATGTTATCGGAGTAACAAAATCACCGGGTCAAAGGGATTGCGAGGTTGTTTTTTGGATTGATGAAGCCAACGCGCCATATATCATCACCAAGCCGATCCACCCTACTCAAAAGCTTTTGAGCAACGAAGTCGACGGTAAAATTTTCAGCATCCGGGTGATCCATAATTTTGAGCTGGAGCGCGAACTACTGGGTTTTGGGCCGAAAATAAAAGTGTTAGGTCCAAGGCTGCTGCGAAAGGTGATAAAAGAGCAGCTAAGGAAGGCACTGGCGTTTTATGAATAGTGAGAAAAACTCCCAAAACAAGGTATTACAGTAGGTTATTGACATTTATTTTCTATTTAGTTAAATAAATAAAATAAAAAACAATATTGTAATAGGTCTGTTACATAATGATATAACTAATAAACATCATTATGAAAAGGATCAGTTTAATATTATTAATAGCCGGGATGATTTGGACAGTCCAAACGGCCAAGGCCCAAACCCAGGATACGACCAAAAACCACGTCGAGGTTAAAAAGAAGGTAAAAAGAGGCGCTCACGGGCGTACAGTAACTAAAATTAAGATGACAGGCACCGGAACTCCTGATGCCATTAACGGCGCTGCAGATGGCGCTGCAACAGGTCATTTAAAACCTGCTCCGGCACCAGCACCGGTAATAATAACTACGCCACCGCCACCAGCGCCGGAACCAGCACCAGCACCCGCACCAACAGTGGTTGTGGTACATGATACCGTGCGTACCCCTGCACCTGCGGCTGTGCCAATTGCTCCGGCACCCCCAGGAACAACTGAGGTAACTACTACAACCGTAACCAAACCGGTTGCTACCGCCAGTGTAACTACGCATCATGTTACGCATACAGGAACAGCGTACCACAAGCCGGTACATACTTACCACAAAGTTTACCACAAAACTGCGACAACAACCCCGGCAACAAAAACCACTACTACCACTACAGTTAAAAAAACTGAATAAAGGCCAAGTTAGTTTAGTAATAAACAACACAATTGCCGACTATATAGCGGGACTATCAATTATGATAGTCCCGTTTTTTATGTAAAAACGACTATCCTTTTTGTCCTGATTCTTGACTCTTGGTTCCTGGCTCTTGATTCCTCCACAGGTTAATTTTTGTTAAAAAATCATCATCCATACAAAACATTCTGTAAAAGGTGATATTTTTACTTATACCCTCATCAACACCGTATGTTCAACAACTACTTTAAGCTGGCGCTGCGCAATACCTGGAAACATAAAACCACCACGGCCATCAATATTTTAAGTCTTTCGGTAGGCATAACCTGCTGTGCGCTGGTTTTTTTGTACGCCCAGCGTGAGTTTAGTTTCGACAAGGGCTTTGATAACAGCGCCGATATTTACCGGGTAACATCAACCTTTAAAGGTGGCTTTGGCGCGCCAACTGCCGGGATGCCCTTTGCAAAATATTTAAAAAGTGAAATCCCCGAAGTGGAACAGGTTAGTCGCCTGGATCCTACTTACGGGACGGTAATTGTACAGGCAGGCGGCAATGGTACGCCGACACCCTATGCGGTCAACTCAGGCTATTGGGTCGATCCTGCCTTCTTTGATATCTTTTCCTTTCATTTTTTAAGCGGCAACCGCAAAACCGCGTTTAATGCCCCCAATACGGTGGTGTTATCCGCTTCGCTGGCTAAAAAACTTTTCGGCGCTGCTTATCCTATCGGCAAAACCATTAAAACAAATGGGGGTACCTATACGGTTTCGGGTGTTTTTGGCGAGGATATTTTAAACCATATCCAGGCTGATTTTTTCGCTTCCAACAACAGCGATCACATCCGCGACAAAATAAACAGTGTTACCAACTGGGTGGTTGATGATAATTATTATACCTACATCAAACTAAAACATGGCGCCAGCCTGCCCCATGTGCTGGTCGAGCTAACCGCCTATACCCAACGCCATGCCGGGCAGCAAATGAAAACCTATAACGATTACCTCACCACATCGCTACAGGCATTAACGGATATTCACCTGCATTCGCAGGGTTATGTTGATTACCTGGCCTACAAACAGGGCGATATCAAATACCTGCAGGTATTGGCTACCATCGCCTTTTTTGTGCTGGTGCTGGGTTGCATCAATTACATCAACCTAACCACGGCACAAGCCCTTTCGCGTGCCCGCGAAGTAGGTGTACGCCGGGTACTTGGCGCCGGCAAAAATGCTATCCGGTTACAGTTTATTATCGAAACCATGGCGGTAAGCCTGGCAGCGTTTATTGTGGCAGCAGGGCTTTCATTTTTGTTTCTACCGGTGTTTAACAGTTTCACGGGGCAGTCGCTATCCTTTTTAGCGCCCGAAAACCGCAGCCTGATCCTGTGGGTTTTACCGGCAACGCTGTTGGTAGGCTTTATTACCAGCTTGTACCCGGCGTTTAACCTATCGTCATTTAAGCCGGTAAAAGTTTTAAAAGGTAAAATAGCAGATGCACAGCGCACGTTCAGCATCCGCAAGGTGCTTATTGTATCGCAATTTGCTATTTCAACCTGTTTGGTGTTTGCAACACTGGTTATATATAGCCAGCTCCATTACATCATCAACGCCAAACCGGGCTTCGACCAGGACCAGCAACTCACCATTGATTTAAACAGCGACCAGGCCCGCAATAACAGTGCAGCCTTCATCGCTCAGCTAAAAAGCAATCCTGATTTTAAATCGGTAAGCGGGGCAACGGGGCCATTATATTCCGGGGATATGAATTTTTACGCACCCGGAAAAACGATAAATGATAAGCAGGACGTTTTCCTGGATTTTACCGATGAAAACTATGTCAACACCCTTGGTGTGCAATTGGTATCGGGCAGCAATTTTACGCCGCAGGCTTTTGCCAATACCGATATGCAACAGGATATGGAACTCAACGATATGGGCAGGCAGGTGATATTAAATGAGGAAGCCATACGGGTCCTAGGGCTCGACAGCAGTACTGCCGTGGGTAAGTTTGTTTCTCACCTGCATAACGGCGTGGTTTATCAGTATAAAATTGCAGGCGTGCTAAAAAACTATCATTATTTTTCGTTGCATACGGCCATTGGCGCTTATGGCATTATACCCGTAAACCCCAAGCGGTTTACAACCATAATTGCAAAAGTTAACGGCAACCAAATGGCGGGCGCTATTAAATACGCCGGAAACCAATGGAAGCAACTTAACCCCGACGCCCCTTTTTCCTATAATTTTTTAAGCGATGTTTTCAGGTGGGATTATGTTAGCGATCAGCGCGAGCAGCAACTGATTGGCTCCTATACTTTTGTAGCGGTGCTCGTTTCGTGCCTGGGCCTGCTGGGGCTTATCACCTACACGGTTACGCAAAAAGCCCGGGAAATAGGCATTCGCAAAGTGATTGGCGCGAGCGAAGCCAATATCGTGATGCTGTTTTCGAAACAATATTTTAAGCTGATATTGATTGCCAACCTGATAGCCTGGCCTGTTGGTTGGTACCTCATGAACAACTGGCTCACCGGTTTTGCCTACCGGATTAACATCAACTGGTGGATGTTTGCTGCAACCCTGTTTGCCGGCATCGTTATTACATTTTCAACTATCGCCTTTAAAACTATTAAAGCGGCCATAGCCAACCCGGTGGATAGCTTACGGGCCGAGTAACAGTTTGCTAAGCAATACCCATGGGGACTATTTTATTTATTAATCCGCCCCTGTCAACCAAAATAGCTTCGCCGGATTTGATGGTTTTATTTTTGCCCGAGAAAATGTCTGCAACCGCTGCCGCTATATCTTCCGGCAAAGCTATTTTTCCGCTTGGATTAATACTTGCGGCAAATCCTGCTTTAGCTTCCGGCTGAAAGCCGGTCAGTCTGTCAATCATCGGCGTATCGGTAACCCATGGACAAACGGCAAAAACGCTGATATTTTGTTCGGCAAAGCCCGCTGCTGTTGACTGCGTCATACTAAGCACAGCCGCTTTACTGGCGCCATAAATTATTGCCGTACCAAATGGGATAACCGTACCCACAAACGAGGCTGTATTAACAATTATGCCCCCTTGCTGTTTAATCATGCTGGGTATAGCATGTTTGGTACACAAAAATACACCCTTTACGTTTGCGGCCAAAACCTCGTCAACCACCTGTTCCGTGTTTACCTCAATCGGTCCCATTGCCCCTTCAACACCGGCATTGTTAAATAAATAATCAATCCGGCCAAACCTGCCTATTGCTGCTTCAACCAGGTTAATTACATCGCTTTCGCGGCTTACGTCGGTTTGCACAAATATTACTTTTGTGCCGCTTCCTGCTAACTCTGCTGCCGCGGCATCACCTTTTTGCTTGTTACGGCCGGCCAATACAAGGTTAATGCCCTGGCTTGCCAGTTTCGCGGCAACCTGCTTGCCTATTCCCGTAGCACCGCCTGTAATAATAGCCACTTTATTTTGCGTAGTTTCTGACATAGTGTTTAATCGGTTTTGATAAATCAGGTTTATTCATTTAATACCGGTGGCTCAAAAAGCACATCGTATCATCTTATAAATAAACAGCTACTACCACAGACTAAAAATGTGAGATAAGTAGTATTTTTTGGCAGGGAAAGCCCGGGAAGAGTTTGTCTCGGGCAGGTGCAGCTTTCGCTGCACCGCCTTCAACAAGGGATATATACTAGGGGTATTAGTCAGGTTGATTAGATCCGGCTTACTATGCCGCTTTCAACACGTTTGCGGTACGACCAGAAAAACACTATCGGGAAAACAAAAAGGTTAAAAATGGTATTGGTGATCAATCCACCGATTACCACAATGGCCAGTGGTTTTGATGCTTCGGAGCCTATCCCGTTCGACATAGCGGCCGGCAACAAACCTATTGCCGCCATCATGGCTGTCATCACCACGGGGCGCAAACGATCGGCAACGCCGTCCTTAACTGCCACCGCGAAGGATGTCCAATGCGTATGATGCCTCAGTTCGGCGATATTGCTTTTAAACTTGGTGATCAGTATAACGCCGTTTTGCACGCAGATGCCAAACAGGGCGATGAAGCCAATACCGGCAGAAATATTAAAGTTAACGCCTGTTATCAGCAGTGCCAGGATACCACCCATAATAGCAAAGGGCACATTGTTAAGCACCAGTAACGAATCCCTGAAATTGCCGAACAGGATAAACAAGATGAAAAATATAACAAGCAAACTGATGGGCACCACCTGGCTCAGCCTTTTGGTGGCCCGCTGCTGGTTTTCAAAATCGCCGGCCCATTGCAGCGAGTACCCTTTGGGCAATTGCAACCGATCGTTTACTTTATCCTGGGCTTCTTTAATGGTGCTGCCCATGTCGCGGCCACGGATAGAAAATTTAATAGCCCCGTAACGCCTGTTGCGGTCACGGTAGATCATGCTTACACCGGTAATTTTTTCAATGCTCGATATTTCACGGAGTGGCACCGTATTGTTATCTAGTGTAGGTACGCGCAAATCGCCTATAGATTCTTCATTGTTCCGAAAGTCTTCAGGGTAACGTATGCGCAGGTCAAACTTCTGTTCGCCTTCATAAATTTGCGTTACGGCTTTACCACCAATCGCCATTTCAATTACGGCATTAGCATCGGCTGCAGTTACCCCATATTGAGCCATTTTTTGTTGGTTTAGGTCGATGAGCAACTCGGGCTGGCCCATGTTGTGCATAATACCCAGGTCCGTAATACCCTTTACCCTCTTCAAAACCGAGTCGACGATCACTTCCTTTTTTTCGATGAACTTATAATCATCGCCAAACATTTTTACCACGATAGACCCCTTTACGCCCGATACCGCTTCCTCAACATTGTCCGAAATCGGCTGCGAAAAGTTTAAATCGACGCCCGGGAAGTTTTTCAGCTTGTCCTGCATCCGCGCTATCAATTCCTCCTTAGTCTCTTTTATCTTCCAGTCTTCTTCAGGCTTGATGTCCACATGAAATTCAATGTTATAAAATCCCGTGGCGTCGGTACCATCATTTGGTCTGCCGGTTTGCGACATTACCTGTTTCACCTCATCAAAGCTCAGGAAGATGCGACGCATTTCATTCGCCAGCCTGACAGATTCTTTCAGCGAAATGCTTAATGGCCCCGTGGCACGTACATAAATAGAGCCCTCGTTCAATTCTGGCAAAAACTCGGTGCCCAACAATTTAAAACAGCCCAGGCTCAACACCAGCGCCGCTATAGCAACCGGGAATACTATCTTCCGCGCCCTGAAACAGAAGGCGTAAAACTTCATGGCGTTTTTGGTGATAAACTCTACAAAAACATTGTGCCGCTCCTTCACATCTTTGCGCAGCAACACACTGGCCAACGCCGGCACAAAGGTAAAGGTGAGGATAACCGCACCCAGCAGTGCAAAACCAAGCGTCCAGGCCAGCGGCGAAAACATTTTGCCTTCAACTTTTTCAAAACTAAAAATGGGCAGCAACCCGGTGATGATGATCAGCTTGGCAAAAAATATTCCTTTTCCGTTAACCAGGCAAGCCTTTTTGATGAGGCCCAGCTTGCTCATTTTGTTGTAATTGGGCATACCAATTTCTTTGGCCCGATGATCGAGCACGACGAATATCCCCTCCACCATTACAACAGCGCCATCGATAATTATCCCAAAGTCGATAGCGCCCATGGACAGCAAATTGGCCGACATACCCTTCAGTTTTAAGCAGATAAAAGCAAAAAGCAGCGCCAGCGGAATAATGAGCGATACGATGAGCGTGGTGCGCCAATCGGCCATAAACAGAAACACAATGATGGTGACAAAAACAATCCCTTCGGCCATGTTGTGCAGCACCGTGTGGGTGGCAAAATTCACCAGGTCCTCACGGTCATAAAACGGCCTTATTTTTACATCATCCGGCAAAATGGAATTATTTAATTCGGCCAGTTTTAATTTCAGATCGTGGATCACCACATTCGGGTTTTCGCCTTTCCGCATCACCACTATACCTTCCACAACATCGGGATCTTTATCGCGGCCAACCTGGCCTAATCGTGGCAATGCAGACTCGGTAACCTCGGCTATAGTTTTTACATATATTGGCGTACCCTTAATATTGTTTATAACTATATTCTTTATCTCATCAATATTATTCAACAATCCGATACCCCGAACGGCAAAAGCCTGACCGCCTTCGTCAATAACATCCCCTCCCACGTTTACATTACTTTTTGATACGGCATCGTACAATTGCAGCGGCGTTACATTGTACTGAACAGCTTTTTCAGGATTGATGGTGATCTGGTAAGTTTTAACTTCGCCGCCAAAACTGTTTACATCGGCAACGCCTGGTACGGCTTTTATTTCGCGTTCCACAACCCAATCCTCAATGGTTTTTAGTTCCCGTACCGATTTATGATTACTGGTTAGGGTGAACCTGTATATTTCGCCGGTGGGGCCATAAGGTGGTTCGATGGAGGGACTTACGCCATCCGGCAGATCAGCATCGCTGAGGTGGTTATTTATCTGTAAACGCGCAAAAGCATAATCTACATCGTCATCAAAAGTTATGGTGACTACCGAAAGGCCAAAGAGCGACGACGACCGCACGCTTACCTTTTTCTCTGCGGGGTTTAATGCCAGTTCGATGGGGCGGGTAACAAATTTCTCTACCTCCTCGGCGCTCCTGCCCGGCCATTGCGAAATGATCACGACCGATGTATTGGTTACATCCGGGAACGCATCAATACTGATGGTACGAAAACTGATATAACCGGCAACCGCCAGCAAAGCCGTCACAAAAAATATGAAGAACCTGTTTTTTAAGGCGAATGAAAGAATATTTTTTATGAATCGATTCATTTTGATTTCGGATGTTTTTTTATTTCGGAATTCGGAATTTCGATTTCGGAATTGTTTTATTTTTTAAGTCCGATTTCCAATCATCATCAGAAAGAACATTTTCTAAATCCGAAATCGAACATCCGAAATCCCAAATACCTCTCATTCCTTAAGCGACTCGTACAAATACACTTGCCTGGATGTCACTATCCTGTCGCCGGCTTTAAGGCCCTTACCGATATAGGCGCGGTCTTCTACCCTTTTGCCAATTTCAACAGGCTGAATATGCACCTTTGCGGGGCCATCAACCACTATTACATAATTCCGGTCGTTGTCAAAAACCAGGGCGTTGCTATTAATAAACGGCAGGTCCTCGCCTGATTTTGCCCTGATCATGATATTGGCAAACATCCCCGGCTTCAGTAAGTTGCCGGGATTGCTTATCTTTATTCTGGCATGCATCACCTTGTTATCCGGATCGAGCATGTTATCAATCTTATCTATTTTGCCGTCAAAGGTTTTATTGGGATACGATAGCGTGGTGATCTTCACCGGGTCGCCGGTTTGTATCTTGGAGATGTCGGACTCATAAACATTTACCAATACATATACGGTCGACAGATCGGCAATGGTAAACAGGTTCTGGCTGTTGTCCGCGCGTACCTGTGTGTTACTGGTCAGGTTTTTCTCGACCACAAAGCCCGATAGCGGCGCTTTTACTTCGTAACCGTTTTCGTTGCTTTTGTTAATGGATACCACAGCGCCGGCGCGTTTACCTTCGGCAACGGCTTTCTGATAATCGGACTTAGCCTGCTCCAGGTCTTTTTGCGATGCCAGCCCGCTTTTATACATATCCTCCGTCGATTCCATGATGCGGCGTGTATTCCTCACATCCGCTTCTGATGAAATATAATCCTTATTGTAGCCCGCCATTTCCGCGCTTTTCATGACGGCCAGGGTTTGCCCTTTATGCACCACATCACCCAGTTGCACCTTCACATTTTCGGCCACCCCGCTCACCAGTGGAAATATTTTTACCATCTTGGTTTCGTCGGGTGCAATATTGCCGGTCAGGGTTATTTGTGTTAAAGCGCTTGCTTCCTGCACGGTATCAATCAGCAAGCTTTTTAATAAAGTATTAGTAACCGCAAACTTCGTATCCTTCTCTTGTGCCTCATCAGCATGATGGCAACTTTGCATCGCCACCACGCTGATTAATAAGGCAACTGTTGTAGTCAGTATTTTAAAGGGGTACTTATTCATGCTTAAATTCTTCATTGTTGATTAAAAAAGGGCGTCCCGGTAACATAATTAAGCTGCTCCAATGAAGCTACGCGATTCAGCTCAAGGGTATTTAACTGCAGGGTATTGGTTTTGTACGAGTCGTAAAAATCAAGGAACTCCAGCAAGCCGATATTTCTCTTTTCGTAATTTTTATAAACCTCCTGTATCAGGTGATTAAAATCCGTTTTAAACTGCGGATCGAAACTGTTGTACAATTTCTCGAGCCGCAGCGCGCCCTTATAGTTGGTGGCCAGGTCGCTTTCCACCTGGTCCTGGCTGCTTTGTAATTTTACTTTGCTCTGGTCAATTGCAATACGCGCCTGTTTGACACCACCCTGGTTGCGGCTAAAAAATGGCAGGTTAAACTCGACACCCGCACCTAAAAAATTGGTGCCGTAACCGCCGTATTTATCGTAATTAATGGAAACTGAGAAATCAGGAACAGCCGTTGCTTTTTGCAACTGCAGGTTGAGATTGCTGTAATCTACATTTGCTTTTGCCAGCCGCAGGTCGTAGCGGTTTGCGTAGGCAGAATCTAACAAAGTTTGATATGCGGTGGTTTCAACAATGCTTTTGCCATCCAGTTCGTAGCTGTACAATGGCTGCACGTAAATACCAGGCTTTGCTTTTATCAGCAGTTTAAATTCGCTCTGTACTGTATCAATACTCACCTGCAGGTTGTTGTACTCGGCCTGCAGCGTATATAGTTGCGATTGTATGCGCAGCACTTCCTTTTGTGCAACATTCCCCTTGCTGTACTGATCCTTAAAAATCTTCAGTGTTTTTGATAAAGAGTTAATTTCATCATTATAAACCCGGGCCGATTGCTCCTGGAAGTAAATCGTGTAAAAATCGTTCCTCAGCGTGTATTTCAAGGTGCGTAACAAGTCAAAAAACTGGTATTTGGCCTGCTCCACGCCCATTTGCGCCAGCCTGATATTTTTGTTGCGTTTACCGGCCGTAGTAAAAAGCTGCGATACGCTGAAGGACTCATCCTTATAAGCAGGCCCCTGCGAGGCGTCGTTGGTATGGATGCCGTTGGTAAAACTAAAGTCGGGATTGGCAAATAAACGTGCAGTGATAATTTGCGCACTCGCATTATCAATATTATATCGCTGAATAATTACCTGTAGGTTATTTTTTAAAAATTGATCTTCGGCTTGTTTAACAGTTAGTTTGAGGGTATCGCTTGAGGGGGTTTGCGCAAAAACTGAAAAGGCGGTAATTAAAAGTCCAATTTGAAAAAATATAAAAACACTAATAAATCTCGGAATCATACATCACTTTGATGCAGCAAATTTAAATTACCCGTATTAAAGCTGAATTAAAGGGAGATTAGAATAACATTAGAATTTTACCGCGCAAATTTAATGGTGACGGTGGTGCTTACACCCGGGTCGGAATCAACGGTTATGGTACCGTTAAAAAGGCTGATTATCTTACTGGTTACATATAAACCAACGCCGTTGCCCTGGTAGGTTTTTACATTGGTGCCCCGGTAAAACGATTCGAATATCTTGCTCAACTCGTCCGGCATAATGCCAATTCCTTTATCAGTGATGCTAACACTGATACCTTTTTTATCCGCATATAAACCACATTGAACCGGCTTGTTACCGGAAAATTTAAAGGCGTTTCCTATTATATTATTAAATGCGATGGTTAATAATGATTTGTTGGAGTTAAGCAGCAATAGCTCATGATCATCAGGCAGGTGCAAAATATTAACACTAAACATGCCTTTGCCGGCCCTTGCTGTCCAGTAATCGCTTAGTTCCCATATCAACTCATCAATGGCAACCGGTTTAAGCGCCGGCTGGGTATAGTTCATATCTACATGGGCCAGTTCGAGCAAACTGGTAATGGTTTCATTCAGGCGTTCGGCATCGGTTAATACCGAGTGCAGCACTTGTTCATATTCGCTGTTGCTGCGTAGTTTGTGCAGGGTAATTTCAATTTCGCCAATGATAGTGGTAATGGGTGTCCGCAATTCGTGCGAGGCATTTATCACAAAGGTTTGCTGCAGTTCAAAAGCATTTTCCAGGTGTTCCAGCAGTTGATTAAAATTGTGCGCCAGGGCGCTTATTTCGTCTTTTCCGTTGCCTTCGTCAACCCGCATACTCAGATTGCCGGCCCTCACCTGCCGCATCTGGTCAATAACCCGGTCGATGGGTTGTAACGATTTCTCGGCAAACCAGCGGCTGGTAATAAACAGACCCGATGTTACGCTGATGAGCAGGATGGCCATGCTTTCAATCAGATCGGTAAAGCGTTTATTTCCCTGTTCATCAACGGCCGATACCAGGATTACGAAGTTACCCTGGTTGTCGTTATAATAAATACCAACTGTTTGCCTTGGCCCCTCGGCAAATTCCATGTGCCTCCGTTTGCGGACGGCGTTAATCACCGGGCCCGACCAAAACTGGTTTTTATCTTTTATAAATGATGCTGTATTTTTATCATCGTAAAACCTGATCACTTCATGGGGGATGGGTTGCAGGTAGCGTTCGCGCACATGGCTCAGGGAGTCGGGCGATATTTCATCGGCCTCCAAATACAATTGGGCCGCCACGTTAGCGCGGTATGTCAAATGATCATAAAACTCCGATTTGAGCAGTGAACTGAAGATAATACAAATAACGGCCTGCACAATCAACAGCACAATAGCGCTTATGGCCGTGAAATAAAGTGAAAGCCTGTTTTTTATCTTCATTTTACCCCCTCTGTCGACTGTCGTCGGCATCTCCCCCTAAATTTAGGGAGAGAAAAGAAAAAATATCTCCACCATGCCTCCTCCCCTATAATTAGGGGAGGCCGGGAGGCGTATTACACGCGCCGTTTGTGGTCGTTGTTATTAACTACTTCTCGCTCTTTAAAATATAGCCCATACCAATAACGGTGTGGATCAGCTTACTTTTAAAGCCTTTTTCAATTTTATTACGCAAATAGTTTACATAAACATCAATAAAATTTGTGCCGGTATCAAAATCAATCTTCCAGACCTGCTCGGCAATATATTCGCGCGATAACACTTTATTGGGATGACTCATAAATAGCTCCAGCAGGGCAAATTCTTTGGCGGTAAGAGCTACCTGGTTACCTGCCCGTTCGGCAACGTTGCTCCAGGTATCCAGTTTCAATTCATCAAAAGTAAGGATATGTTCCTCCGGCGAGTTTACGCTTTGCCTGCGGAGCAAAGCCTCAATACGGGCCAGCAGCTCGCTGAAATGAAAGGGCTTGGTCATGTAATCATCCGCCCCGGCTTTTAAACCCGATACTTTATTTTGCACCTGGTCAAGTGCCGACAGCATCAGGATGGGTGTTTTGTTGTTGTTATGGCGAATTTGGCGACAAAGTTCAATACCGTTGATATCGGGTAGCATCACATCCAGTATAATTAAATCAAAGTCGGAGCCCTGCAAGAGTATTTTTGCGGAATGGCCGTCTTTTGCGGTAGTTACTTTATAGGCATGTTCCTCCAGGCCTTTGCAAATAAATGCCGCTACCTTTTGTTCGTCCTCAACTAAACAGATATTCGCCATGTTAACAAAGATAAACTAAGATCGGGATGATTTAAGGATTTCAGGATTGTTCTAATTCGATTTTAATGCGGACTAAGATTTATTGAATTTTTAGGATGATAGGATTTGTTTTAATAAAGATAAAGACGGACATATTGGGAGCCGAATTTCAAGATATAGAAATCCTACAATCCTCATAATCCTAAAAATCATAGTCTTAAAATATCCGCTGCTGTATCACCGCCATAAATCTGTCTTTAAACTTCTCGCTGATGGGTATCTGCTTATTGGCAATATAAATGTGGTTATCCTGTATTTTATTGATCTGTTTGGTGTTTACGATATACGAATTGTGCACCCGCACGAAAGGCGGCGCCAATTGCTCGTCAATATCCTTTAGCCGACGGTAAATAAGCAACTGGCTGGCCGGGGTAACTACACGCACATACTCTTTTTCGCCCTCAAAATATTGAATATCTTCCAGCAGCATTTTCCGCAGTTCTTTGCCCGATTTTACAAAGAAGTATTCTTTACCACCAGTTGGTAACGCTTTATCGCCACTGTTGTGGCTACTGAAATAAATCTCAATCTTTTGCATCGCTGCCAAAAATCTTTTTAGGGTGATGGGCTTCAACAGGTAATCAATGGTTTGAAAACTGTAACTTTCTGCCGCGTATTCTGAATAGGCTGTAGTAAAAACTATTTTGGTTTCGTTGGAGAGCAAACCGGCCAGTTCCATGCCGTTAAGCTGTGGCATGTTGATGTCAAGGAAGATAAAATCAGGCTTGTTTTCCTTTAAAAAAGCTATTGCCTCCAGCGCATCGTAACATTTACCTAAAAGCTGCCATTTGGTGTTTTGGTGCACCAATATTTCCAGCAGGTTTACCGCATTGGGTTCGTCGTCTATAATGATACAGCTTAAATTCATTTTATCGGTACTTTTAAAAAGGCGGTAAAGCAAACGCCGTCATTAATAATATTTAATTCAAAATTTTCGCCATACAATAAATGGAGGCGCTTGCGCAGGTTTTGAATGCCAAAGCCATTGGGTTCGGTAGTGCCGGGCCGCTCGTGGATGCGATTTTTGGTTTGAAAAAACAGGTAATTATCCTGCTGAACCAGTGATATCTCGATCTTGTTTTCGCTGCTCGATTTATCAATACCGTGCTTAAAAATATTCTCCACAAAGGTCATCAGCAACATTGGCGGGATGCGCAATTCGGGGCTGCAATCCTGCAAAAAATTCAACTCTATTTCGTGCCGGATCCGTATTTTCTCCAGGGCTATATAGTTATCTAAAAACTGGATCTCGTTGGTGATGGAAACCTCGTCCTTGGGGCTTTCATCTACAAAGTAGCGCATAATGTCCGACAGGCGCTCAATCAGCTTGGCGGTGCGTGGCGCCTCGCGGTAGGCTTCGTAATAAATATTGTTTAGCGTATTAAATAAAAAGTGCGGCTGCACCTGCGATTTCAACAGGTTAAGTTCAGCCTGGCTTTTTTGTGCTAATATTTTCTCCGACTGCTGTTTAAGCGTAAAATAAGCTATCGCGATACGGAAAATAAAACTGAGCAGGTAATTTAAAAATCCCGCGATGATAAAATTGAGCAGCATGCCCCAGGTAATCGCTTCTGGTTTGGGGTTAAAATAGGTATTCCATACCCACATTACCAGGTAGCCCCGGGCAAGGCCACCGCCAACCAGCAGAATTATGGCGTATATAACATATTCTACCTTTCGGCCGCGCTCCCAAAACTTAGGGTACAGGTAATTAATATTGCCGTATATAACCAATATATAAAAACATACGCTGATGGGCGTAAACACCAGAGCATGATCGAAGCCCTCTTCGGGCACGATGGAAAAAAAGATAATTAGGAAAACAGCTATCCATATCAGCCACTGCAGCCGTACGATAGTTGACATCCCCCTGATAAATTTCATTTTTAAATTTACAAACCTTTTTGAATTTGACTAATTGTTTTCAACAACAGGGCGCTTTTATTTAACGGATACTGCTGCCATGCCGGTTTGCGCCATTGATTTTATTGGGCAAACTATTAAAAATAACCGCCCACAGGTTGAATTATTTTGCCCGCGAACAGAATAAGAACAAGTTTTATTAAAAATTTACTTCGAAACCTGTTAGCGAACACCACACCGATATTTTAAACATTAAACAACCTGAATATACTTTATGACCTTTAAATCCTTTGATATGAAAAAAGTTATCCGCGCCATCCTCATGATGGGCATTATCCAGTTTGCCTTTACAGGCTTAGTACATGCACAATTAACATCGCTGCCTGATGCCGGCAACAGAAGGGCCACAGTTAGTGAAGGCATCGGCATTACCAATGTGACCATCCATTACAACCGACCGCATGTGAAAGGCCGTGAAGGCCATATTTGGGGCGAGTTGATCCCGGTTGGCTACGTCGATCAGGGCTTTGGACCGTCAAAATCAGCACCCTGGCGGGCAGGGGCCAATGAGGGCACATCAATTGAGTTTTCAACTGATGTAATGATTGAAGGACAGCCCCTGGCCGCCGGGAAATATGGCTTTTTTGTGGCCTACGATCCTAATGAATGTACAGTGATCTTCTCCAAAAACTCCACTTCGTGGGGAAGTTTTTTTTATGACCAGGCCGAAGATGTGTTGCGCGTAAAAGTAAAACCGGTAGCCGCCGACAAAAGCGTTGAATGGCTGAAATACGAATTCGCCGACGAAACACCGGAAAGCGCTACCGTGCAGTTACAATGGGAGAAACTGATCATCCCGGTAAAAATATCGGTTGATGTGGTGAAAACCCAACTTGAATCTTTCAGAAGAGAATTACGCACGGATAAGGGCTTTACCTGGGAAAGCTGGGACCAGGCCGCAGCTTTTTGCGCGCAGCATAAAACCAACCTCGACCAGGCATTAATGTGGGCCGACTCGGCAACCAGTGTTGACTTTGGCGGCCTGCAGGTGTTCCAGGCATGGAGCACAAAAGCAGCTGTTTTGGATAGCCTGGGGCGCAAAGCTGATGCTGACGCCGCCATGAAAAAGGCTTTACCATATGGTACTGTAAACGACCTGTACTTTTATGCACGGGGCTTAACCCGGGCAAAAAGAGGGCCTGAAGCATTGGAAATATTTAAATTAAACTACGATAAACACCCTAACGAATTTATAACCAATGCAGGCATGGCCCGCGGCTATTCGGCAACCGGCGACTATAAAAAAGCACTGAGCTATGCGCTGAAGGCCCAGGCACAGGCCACCGCAGGTTTTAACAAAACAACCATGGACAAAATGGTAAAAGACCTGCAAGCGGGTAAGGATGTGAATTAGGTTTCGGATAGAGGTTAGAGATTAGTTGTCCCGATAGCTATCGGGAGGAGATTAGGAAAAAAGAATCAATTAAAAACCTGATAAAGTAGCCCTGTTTAAAATCCCTTATCGGACGGCGCGCCGTCCGATAAGGGGGCAGGGTAAAATCCAATGACTAATGACGCAAAGCAAATGACTAATGACTTTCAAAAATGAATAACATAGCACCATTTTTGTCCTGGCTATCAAAGGAACTGGTTTATGGCATCATCATTACCTGGTGTTCCGTTTTTAGCGTATTTGGTCAAACCAATCAGGCGGCTATCGAACGGCCAAATATTGTTGATACCGCAGCAAAACCAATGGTATTTGCCGAGGGCATAGTTTCAACGCCCTATACCGAATGGGCCACATCGTTTACGCCGGATGGCAATACTGTATATTTTTCGCAGGGGGCCATTTACTGGACCATCTGCTTCTCCAAAAAAGTTGATGGGAAATGGATGAAGCCGGAAGTGGCCAATATCTCGGGCAAATGGGTGGATACCGATCCTTTTATCAGCCCGGACGGCAAGCGAATGATCTTCATGTCGAACCGGCCGTTGCCGGGAGCGCCGCAGGACAAGCATCAATCCAACTATCACTTATGGTATGCTGATTTGATAGCGGATAACAAATGGGGCGACCCTGTTCACCTTCCTGCGCCTATAAATATGGATGGGATCAACAATTATGCGCCGTCCATCAGCAGTTCGGGTACGCTGTTTTTCTGTTCACGCGACAGGGAAGGTCACGCGGGTATGTCGAGCTATTGTGCAAAATGGCTGGGCGATCACTTCGATCAGCCAAAATTGCTTGAATTAAATGGCAAAGAAGAAACCCAGGACCCCTTTGTTGCACCCGATGAAAGTTATATTGTATTTGTAAGCGGCAACGACCTGTTTATAAGCTACCGCGACGCCGACGGCTACACTACCGGGCAAAAACTGGCCAAGCCGGTTAACAATGGCGATTCAAATTCGTCGCCATGCATATCGCGCGATGGTAAAATGCTTTACTACTCATCGGGCCGCATACAGGGCATGTTTAAACGCGACCCAAAAAGCAAAGCGCTTAACTATGATGAGTTGGTAAAAGAAATGAACAGCATATTTAACGGGCAGGGTAATATCCTGGTGATACCCGTGAATATTGGGAGAAAGAATTCCTGAATGTGGCACTAAGGCATTTAACCAGATTTTATAAATTCAGTTAGTAGGGATAACGGGGGTGAGGTACACAAACCCCCTTTCCTGGAACCAGGGCAGGAAAAAACAAAGATTTGCCATGACGGCAGGCTTAGGCATACCGGTAATCGCCGCCGTTTTATCTATAGCCGTCGAAAAAACACGGAACTTCCGGCACGACAACAGGAACACATATTGCCATTCGTCTAATTCCTCCATAGTAATCCGGTAGTTCATCCGGCTGGTGGCTAACCAGGTTTTTCGTGGTTCCGGAATTTCATATTCCTGGTTGCCGGAAATGCGCCCGATGAGCACCTTCATCGGGAATTTTAATTCCTGCAGTTGCAGGCAATCAGGTACCATCACCTCGTAATTTAAGGTGCCAAATATCACATCCTCCTGGAAAACAACGGCATCAGCGGCGGCAACATTTTCCAGTCCTTTTGCACGCATAGCTTCATGCCGCGCTCTTTCCATTTTGGCAATTTCTATGGGCAGATCAAAGAATGCGCTTTGTTCATCGGCCATAGCAACATCTGCAGGCTTTGTGGCTACGAGGAACTGTATAAACGTATCGCCGAGCCCATACAGTGTGTATGACTTCGAGGGCGACCACATCAATGATGCCCGCGCAAATTTGTCAAATACCTCGTCCCCTAAAAACTTTTGCAATACGGGAAAATCCGCTTGAAGGCACTCCAGCAGCCGCATGACGTAGCCGGATGTGTAAACATTGATGCGATTGTATATGGATGCATTATGCGTATCGGCCACTACATCCTGTGCCTGCAGGTGGTGCAACTGCGCTGCGTTCTGCAGTTTGTATGGCATATCGCCCTGGCAGGTGATCACATCTTTCATCCAGTGCTGCAATTGCACAATACCCGGCTTATTCATACTGCGCCTGTAATTGAAACTGGACGGGATTGGATACCGGCAAGCTATCCGTTACAGCAATAGACTCAGCTGCAGGCAACAAGCCTTTAAATACTTCTTTAGCTTTAAAAAGCTCAGCGACGAGGTCGGGGTAGTCGGGTATTTTTGCATCCCACTCCAGCAAAGTGCTAACGCCGGCTGTAAGTTCGTGGGCCAGTTTGTATAATCGCCACACCTGCAAAGGTACGGGCTGGTCGTGTGTATCAATCAGCAGCGTGCCGTAATCGGTAGGGCCGGCCAGGTGTACCTGCACAATATGGTTATGGGGCAGGTTGCGAATATAAGTTTCAGCATCAAACCCATGGTTATGCGCCGATACAAAAACATTGTTCACATCAAGCAACAGGCCGCAGCCGGTGGTTTTGGCAAGCGCCGAAAGAAACTCCCACTCGGGCATTTCATTCGCTTTAAATTCAAGATAAGTAGATGGGTTTTCCAGCACCAGTTCTCTCCCCAAAAAGTCCTGTACCTTGTGTACCCGCGCAGCCACATGCTCCAGCGCTTCGTACGTGAGCGGCATGGGCAGCAAGTCGTGTGTGTTTACAGCCAGTACACCCGTCCAGCACAGGTGGTCCGAGATCCAGGCAGGTTCTATCTCCGCGGCAAGCTCTTTCAGCTTACCCAGGTATTCCATATTCAAGGGCTGGGTGCTACCTATGGATAACGATACCCCATGCATCACCACCGGCACCTGCTTACGCACATGATCCAGCAAATGCCGGCAAAACCCATGGTCGTCAATAAAATTTTCGCTGATGATCTCGAACCAATCCACCTGCGGCGGATGGTGCAGCAAATGATGGAAATGTTTATTTCGTAAGCCCACGCCAAGGCCCAGGTGAGGTAGGCCAAGGCGTGGAGCTATTGAGTTTTTCATTATTTCTCCTGTTCGTTACTAAGCATTCGGTGGCATCGCCAGGCGCAACGCGCTCGGATCCGGTTTTGTAACCACCCTATTATGTTTCTTCAGCATCACATCGGCATAGGCCTGCCATGCGGTATCATAAATAAGGTCGCCGACGCTGAATTTAACGGTATCGCCTATCGGCGTTGGCGCTATGCCGGCGCAGCTGATATCAAACTCATCCATCGTGCCGGTGGTAACGGTTTTGTCTTTTGAGAACGGATACATCACCTGCGATGCAGATATGGGCACCGCACAGCCGCCGTATGTTTTACATTGGTTATCGCCCGGAGCGCTGTAGTCGCCTTTTGCGTCTTTGCCCACATAGCCGCAGCCGCCCTGGGCCTTGCAGGTGTTGGTACCGCCGCATGAATGCACTATCGACATGGTTGCGCAAACCGCCGGGTCGTCTATATTCTCCAAATCGTAATTTATACCCTGGCAAGCATGAGGCACGCGGCTTTTTTCAGGTGGCAGTGGCGGCGGCGAGATAAGGTTGGGTACCTTGCCGAAAATAGCCCAGCAGATAGACATCTTATCGCCAGAGACCTGCATAGCCGCATAAGGGAAAGACGAACCTTTTTCCCCGGCCCAGTAAGCATTCAGCGAAGTAGTGATGCCTTTTATAGCGCCCACTACTACCTGGCTCAGCTTATTAAAATTCATTTTATCGGCCGACTTATCATCTTCTTCTTTAAGCTGATTCAGCGCATTGGCAACGTCAGTAGTACTTGGCAAATTCTTTGGGCTATCTACACCCTTTATTTCGAGCATACTTGCATCCCATTTACCACCGTCGGCATACCATTTTTCCCATGTTACCACTTTTGAATCAGTTGGTGCAACTAATGCCATTATATCCTTAAATACAGTAAAGTGATCTACCTTACCATTGTTATACCGCGCGCCGGCATCGTTGGAGTGCTGTTGCTTTACACCTTTACTGTCGTACGACGGATAGTTGTATTCAAGGGCCTCCGGATCTGGCTGAAAATTAATATCCACATCGCCCATCAGCATCTGGCCCTTATCCTCAGCCTTAAATAGCATAGGCATGGCAGCCGCCAGCAGTTTTTTTATGGTTGGCACCACACCGCTTCCTTCGCCCTGGTCGGTTATACCGTTTATCATGTCGATAACCTGTAATAACGAATGCAGCGGGCTTAATCCCTGATCCACAGTTGCCCTCATACCGGGGTACTCCGCTTTTGTATAGGGGCTTACATTATTAAACAAATCGTTCTGGACACTGGCAGGCTTAAATACGTCCTGCCACAGCCAGGTATTGTCTGAATAGCCTATGGTAAGGTACTCCGCCAGGCATAAATACATATACCCTATGGTACCAAAAGGCCTCAGGTGTGTTTCATCGAAGTTTTCTTCCCACCATTCAAAAGGCGCCGGCGGGAAATAATCTTTTATTTTATCGTCGGCTATCATGTCGGCTGGCAGGTCATTATTCTGCTCTATAGCCAGGAACAAGTTGATCTGTGGCACCGTCACCGTGTCGAGGTTTACCTTATAGTCGCTGTATTCGGGTTTGGTATCTTTAAAGTCGAGTATATGTGGTATGGTTGTATTGTCGGGACCGTAGCAGGTCCAGGTATAATTGTTTTGGTCAACCAGTAACGGACTGGTGAAAGTTGGTGTAACCCCAACAGCATT
>Ga0206865_1090_pt1 | contig 29052 bp, 24 predicted proteins | sample Alteio_BWOrgCont_39_FD_152628 | JGI IMG/M metagenome (GOLD analysis project Ga0206865, IMG submission 152628) | Enriched cells from forest soil in Barre Woods Harvard Forest LTER site, Petersham, Massachusetts, United States -... | ecosystem: Environmental > Terrestrial > Soil > Temperate forest >...
GGGACAGTTATTACCGTCCGCGGGTTAATCCGCCCTATTCGGGCTTTATGGTTTTTAACAAGCCTAAATATAAGCCTAATGATACGGTGAAATTTAAGGCCTTTATTGTGAAGAAAGGATCGAAACAACCCCTTAAAATCCCCCGTTTGTTGGTCAGGCTGAAACGCAACCCGGATGATAACGGCAAAATACTCGGCTACGTAAATAGCTATCGTGCTGGAGGTTACGAATACAGTTTTGTGCTGAACGATAGTTTAAAACTAACGCTGGATGATCAATACGACATCAGTTTGGAGGACCCATCGTCTCTAAAATATGATTTGGATAAATACAAGGGCGACGATGAGGATAAATTTTTGGCAAAACGAAAGGTTTACCAGGCCGGTCAGTTCTATTACGAGGATTATGAATTAAAATCAATTCATTTTGAGATGAGGGTGGCTGAAGGAGAACACCGGCCTGGCCAGCCCCTGACTGTGTACCTGAAGGCGACTGACGAAAACGATCTTCCGGTGGCAGACGGTCGCGTGAACCTTACACTGGTTACCAGCAGTATACAACAATACAAAACGCCGCACCTTTTTTTACCCGATACCTTATGGACACATCAAATGCCGCTGGACCCGGTTGGCGAAACCAAGCTGGTGATCCCCGATTCGATTTTCCCTAAAGCAAGCTTCTACTTTAATATAAATGCCGATTTTTTAAACGCATCAAACGAGCATAGATCCAGCTACAAGTACGAATTTAACAATGCTGATCAATTCGCCCTCGACCTTAAATTGAGTCACGATACCTTGCTGGCTAATTACCTTGATTATGGCAAGAAAGGCCATGCGCCTGCAATAATCAGCGCCGTCGATAAAAATGGGGACACCATTTCGCGTGTTAAAGCATCGCTACCTTACCGGGCGCTGATTAACCCGGCAATGGCAAACTACAATGTGCAAACCGACAGCGTGAATAAAACTATTTACCTGGGCCAACAGGAAAGCGGCCTGGCTTTGCAGGGTTATAGAACTGCGGATTCCTTATTCATCACCGTAAAAAACGACCGTAAACTGCATTTTTGGTATACGGTATTTGAGGGTAATAAATTGATAGATGAAGGACAGGCCGACAGCTTATTTTATAAAAAAGCTTATAACAGCCCCCGGATTGCAACCTTTGTAATCAACTACATTTGGGCGGGTGAAGGCAGTAAACAGGATGCTGCCATTAATTTTTCGGATAAAATACTTACCATCAACGTTAAACAGCCTGCATCGGTTTATCCCGGACAGCAGGTGCGTACAGATATTGTGGTAACTGACATTAACGGAAAGCCGGTGCCTAATACGGATGTTACGGCATGGTCGGTTACCCGTAAATTTGATGAATACCATGCGCCATATGTGCCTTACCTGGGCCACGGCTACCGGGCGAGGAGTGTAAAAAAGCCCTTTGAACTCATAAAACTGGCAAACGAAGGTTCGATGGCATTAAACTGGAGCAGGTGGAGCCGCGAAATTGGGTTGGACAGTATCGCTTATTTTCAGTTTACGCATCCCAAACCACTTTACCAGGTAGAGGAGCCGGCAAATGACACGCTTACACAAGTAGCACCGTTTATCGTCAAAAACGGCAATATACAGCCCGTACATATTCTTTACATAGATGAGCGGCCGGTGTACTTTAGCCAGGCTCAACAACTGCAACGATACAGCTTCCATGTGTCGCCCGGCCGGCATTCGTTAAGGTTCAGGACTGTTGATCAAAGTATAACACTGGATTCGGTGATGGTAACGGCATCTAAAAAGCTTATTCTGAGCCTTAATGCCGATGCGTCGGCAACCAGGCTGATAACCGAAAAAAAGGTATCAGATACCCTCAATTATTACGAGGCCGACCTGATCAATAATTATATGGTGACAGTCATCAATAATTTTGGTGGCAAAAAGGCAGAATTACAGCGGGGTGACCTTACGCTCCTGTTAAATCCTATGAGTGTAAACTATACCGGGCCATCATCGATACTTGTGGGACCATTGCCCGATAACTACGCCATATTTAAGTTACAGGGGCAACAAGACCGCTGGTTTTTAGCAGAACCGGGGTACTCCTACCTGTTTGAACCCGGACTGTTGAAACAAAAGAGTTTGGCAGTACGCTATCCTTTCTCCAGGCAGCTCAAGAACATTGCCGGCACCGATGATTACAGGCAATATGCACTTACACAAACCGAGACAACGACGCTTTGGCAGGATTACCTGGATATAAGAAGTAATATGGAGACTCTTTTTATAAATGATCAGATAACCACCAGGATAACAGGCAGGTTGACCTTAGCTTTATCTGATGGAAACAATAAGGCGGCCCCGTTTATAAAAAATATCATTATTTACCGATATGATAACCCGGATTATATCAGGATTTACCCGGGCAACACATTTGATTTTGGGGAGATTGAACCCGGAAAGTACCGGTTATTATTTTTACTTAAAGACGATGCTTATGATATAAAGGATAGCATCAATATAAAACCTTATGGCGTTAATCATTACCGCCTCGGTATAAAGCCTACACATGGCCGTGATGCTGTCAGCATAAAAATAAATACGGTGATTGAAAACCGGCCGGGGTATTACAAAGAGAGCGACAATGATATTGAGAACGATGCGCTGCTGCTAAAAGAAGCATTTAATGAAAAATACTATAATCTAAAAACTTTCACGTCGACAATTAGCGGGATAGTTATTAGCAGCGATGATAAAAAACCAATTCCCGGCGCATTTATCAGGGTAAAGGGTACGAACACCGTGACCCAAACGGGCATCGATGGAAAATTCCATATCAAAGCGTCCGGAACTGGCAAACTGATAGTTTCATATGTTGGATACCTGGTGGCGGAATTTAAAATACAACCGGGAGAAATTAACGAGGTAATGTTAAGTCCATCAAAGAATCAGCTCAACGAAGTGGTAGTGGTTGGCTATGGAACGCAATTGAGAAAAGATATGACAGGCTCGGTAGCGTCCATACGGTCTAGCGACGATTTGTATCTCATACAAGGTCTCAGCGGAAGGGTTGCCGGCATTTCAATACGGGGCACCGCCAGTTTAGGCAGCGCCCAACCGATCTACATTGTTGATGGCGTGCAAGTCACAGACGCGAGCACCATTGATATGAATGATATTGGTTCGATAAGTGTTTTAAAAGATGCCGGCGCAGCAGCTATTTATGGGGCAGCCGGCGCCAATGGCGTAATAGTTATCAGCACCAAAAAGAAAGCGGCAGCAATACAGGCCGCCGCGGAAGCGTCGGGATTGCAAAGCGGTGAACAGTCCATCCGCAAAAACTTTGCCGACTATGCCTACTGGCAACCCAAACTCACCACCAACGAAAACGGCATTGCCAGCTTCACCAGTACTTTTCCGGATGACATCACCAACTGGCGCACCTTTGTAATTGCCATAAATGGGCAAAAGCAATCGGGCAACGCCGAAAATCAAATTAAATCATTTAAACCTTTGAGCGCTGCATTTATTTCGCCTTTGTTTGCGGTACAGGGCGATGAACTAAGTGCGATAGGTAAAGTGATGAATTATAATCCGGAGCCGGCCAGGCTTAGCCGCACGTTCACCTACAATGGCAAGCAGCTTAAACAGGATATTATCGATGTAAAAAACTCAAAAATAGATACCCTTAACATTACCGCGGGCAATACCGACAGCCTGACCTTTGAATACAGCATAAAGCGCGAAAACGGCTACTTTGACGGCGAGCGGCGCAAAATACCGGTAATTGAGCAGGGTGTAAAAGAAACTAAAGGCGTGTTTGCCGCTTTAAATGCCGATACAACAGTCGTGATGCAATTTGACCCGGCGCTTGGCCCAATAACATTCAGGGCCGAAAGTTCGGTACTGCCGAGCTTGGCCGAGGAAGCTAAACATCTTCGGGAGTACAAATATTTGTGCAACGAGCAACTGGCATCGAAGTTAAAAGGCCTGCTGGCCGAAAAACGAATCAGGACCTACCTGGGCGAGCCGTTTAAATACGAGAAGAACATCCGCGAGGTGATAAAAAAACTGCAGGAAAACCGCCGGAGCCAGGGCACCTGGGGCTGGTGGAAAGATACCGATGAGGAACTTTGGATAAGCCTGCACGCCGTTGAAGCTTTAACTGACGCGCAAAACGAGGGCTATGCTATAGACATCGACCTGCAAAAACTTACCGACTACCTGGTTTACCAACTGGAAAGTTATAAGGGCGAAGATAAGCTCACCTGCTTGCGGCTATTGCTTAAACTAAAAGCAAAAGTTAATTATTCAAAATACTTTGCTGTGATAAATAATGAATTTGCTGCCGGAAAGTGGGTATCCGAATATGATAAACTGGGTTTGATGCTGTTACAGGAGCAGGCCGGTATGCCGGTAAAGTTGGACAGCCTTTTTGCAAAGGAGCATCATACCCTTTTTGGTAACATTTACTGGGGCGAAGACAACTATCGTTTTTTTGATAACTCCGTCCAGCTAAGCGTGCTGGCCTATAAAATCCTGAAAGCGGATGGCAAGTACCCGGCTCTGCTGGAGAAAATAAGAGGCTACTTTTTAGAACAGCGCCGCACCGGTGAATGGCGCAACACGTACGAATCATCGCTGATACTGGAAACCATTTTGCCCGACCTGTTGAAAGAAAGCAAAACCATTAAACCGGCATCATTAACCATCACCGGTGAAAAATCCGAAACGGTTACCACATTCCCTTATACCGAAACCTTAACCGATCAAAAGGTAAGTATCAGCAAAACCGGGAGTCTGCCTGTTTATGTTACCGGGTATCAGCAATTTTGGAACCCTGCACCGCAAAAAGTAAGCAAGGATTTTAAAGTGGATACCTGGTTCGAGAAAAAGGGCGACAAAATAAGCACACTTAAGGGTGGTGAACCCGTGCAATTAAAAGCCGAAATAACCGCCAAAGGCGATGCCGATTTTGTGATGATAGAAATACCGATCCCGGCCGGTTGCTCCTACGAAAGCAAGGAACAATCATGGGCAAATAATGAAGTCCACCGCGAATACTTTAAAGAAAAAGTAAGCATCTTTTGCCGAAAGATGAAACAGGGTAAATATGAGTTTACCGTAAACCTGATACCACGTTATGATGGCAAGTATAACCTAAACCCCGCCAAAGCCGAGATGATGTACTTCCCGGTGTTTTATGGAAGGGAGGGGATGAAGTCAGTAGTCATTGGTCATTAGGTCATTGAGTCATTGACGGGTAGCTGCTTAAGTGAGTGGTTGATTGAGTTGAATAAGTTACAGGGGCGTGAACAACGCCCTCACATAAGCGATCCAACTTAAACTTAATCAACTGAATCTAACTTAATTCAACTCAATCAACCAATACCCACTAAAATATCAAGTGCTTAACCGTAAGTCCATTGTTGACCAATTGCTTTAACGACTCGATGCCGATGCGCAAATGGGTTTCCACATATTGATCGGTCACGGTTGAATCACTTTCGGCGGTTTTAACACCTTCGGGGATCATCGGCTGGTCCGATACGAGCAGCAGCGCACCGGTAGGTATTTTATTGGCAAAGCCGGTGGTAAATATGGTTGCAGTTTCCATGTCAACAGCCATAGCCCGTAATTTTTTCAGGTATTTTTTAAACTCTTTATCGTGTTCCCAAACACGGCGGTTGGTGGTGTAACAGGTACCGGTCCAGTAATCGCGGCCGAAATCGCGGATGGTGGTTGAGATGGCTTTTTGCAGAGCAAATGCCGGTAATGCAGGCACTTCGGCCGGCATGTAATCGTTTGATGTACCTTCTCCTCTTATAGCTGCGATAGGTAATATCAAATCGCCCACCTTGTTTTTCTTTTTAAGGCCGCCGCATTTGCCCAAAAAAATCACTGCCTTAGGTTTTATAGCCGTTAGCAAATCCATAATGGTTGCGGCAACCGAGCTGCCCATACCAAAATTTATAATGGTGATGCCATCGGCGGTTACGCTTTGCATGGGTTTATCTACGCCCATAATCGGAGCGTTATCATTCCATTGCGAAAACAGCTGGATGTATTTGGAGAAATTGGTGAGGATGATGTATTGTCCAAAATCGCTAAGCGTACGGCCGGTATAGCGTGGCAGCCAATTGGTCACGATTGCTTCTTTTGTTTTTAAGCCGGATGTTACGGCTGAATGCACTTCTTTTGGTGCTTTTTCCTTTGTTTCAGGCTGATCGCCTTTTTTTATATCTAAATGTTCGTTCATGCTAATAATTCAGGTTATAACTCCCCTTTCAGGAAGTTGGTTATACAACAAACCCCGGCGTTAACCAGGGTTTATCATTATTACAAATATAAATATCTGGTTGTGTGCTTATGGTTAAGCCACTTTTAACTTTTTAAGGTCGGATTTCTCGAATTTCTCGCGGGCATATTCCAATGTTATATGTAAACGTTTAACATCTTTTTTGGATGGAAACTCAAACATAGCGTCAATCATAATGGCTTCGCAAATGGAACGCAGACCGCGGGCGCCAAGCTTAAACTCAACTGCTTTATCAACAATAAAGTCGAGCACGTCATCTTCAAAATCAAGCTTTACACCTTCGTATTCAAACAATTTCTTGTATTGCTTTAACAGCGAGTTTTTAGGCTCGGTCAAAATATTTTGCAGCGCTTCCCTATCCAATGGATTCAGGTATGTTAATATCGGCAAACGGCCTATCAGTTCGGGGATCAACCCAAATGATTTTAAATCCTGTGGCGTGATGTACTTGTAAAGGTTTTTCATATCAACCTCGCTGTCATCGCGTTTCATTTTGTAACCAACGGTTTGTGTACGCAAGCGGTTAGCAATCTTTCTGTCGATACCATCAAATGCGCCTCCGCAGATAAACAGAATGTTATTGGTGTTCACCGTGATCATTTTTTGATCGGGGTGCTTACGGCCACCCTGGGGTGGTACGTTCACCAAAGTACCTTCTAATATTTTCAAAAGCGCCTGTTGCACGCCTTCGCCGGATACATCGCGGGTGATGGAGGCATTGTCGCTTTTGCGGGCAATTTTATCCACCTCATCAATATAAACAATACCGCGTTCGGCAGTGGCTACATCGTAATCTGCGGATTGCAGTAAACGGGTTAAAATACTTTCAACGTCCTCCCCTACATAACCGGCTTCGGTTAGTACCGTGGCATCGCAAATACAAAAAGGTACGTTTAATATTTTGGCAAGCGTTTTGGCCAGCAATGTTTTGCCGGTACCCGTTTCGCCCACCATAATGATGTTTGATTTTTCAATCTCCACCTCATCCTTATCTATCCGCTGGTTTAAGCGCTTATAGTGGTTATAAACGGCAACTGATAATATCTTTTTGGCATCGTCCTGGCCAATTACGTATTGATCGAGGTGACCTTTAATTTCGGCGGGCTTTAAAATAGCCGGCACGTTGGGCGAAGTTTTAACCTTGCGCACTTTGAGCTCCTCGGCCAGTATTTCGTTGGCCTGGTTTACGCATTTATCGCAAATATGTGCATCCAGCCCCGCTATCAACATCAGGGAATCCTGTTTACCGGCTCCGCAGAACGAACACCTGATTTCCTTGCTGTTTTTATTCATTTGGTTTATTCTTGATATTCAAAGTTAATTATTTTTTTTCAAGTCCGAAAGTCCCGAAAGTCGATAAGGCCCGGCCTGGTAAAGAAATCGTTTCTTTAACATTAATATTACGTTTGTGGGCGGCCTTTTGTTTCAATTTAAGTCTGAAAGTCCGAAAAAATGATTTTATTCTTACGGACTTTCGGACTTTACCAACTTCCCGACTTACTTAGTCTTGTTACCGCGTAAAATTTCGTCAACCATACCAAACTCCTTGGCTTCTTCGGCAATCATCCAGTGATCGCGATCTGAGGCATCCCAAACTTTTTCGAAAGATGCACCGCTATGGTCGGCAATGATCTGGTATAATTCTTTTTTCAATTTGGTGATCTCGTGGTAAGTGATCTCGATATCCGATTGCTGACCTTGAGCACCGCCTGATGGCTGGTGGATCATTACCCTTGCATGTGGCAATGCAGCTCTTTTGCCTGCAGCACCTGCACATAACAATACTGCACCCATTGAGGCCGCCATACCTGTACAAATGGTAGCCACATCGTTTGATATAAACTGCATGGTATCATAAATACCTAAACCGGCGTAAACCGATCCACCTGGTGAATTGATATAGATCTGGATATCGCGTTTGTTATCTGCAGATTGCAGGAACAGCAATTGCGCCTGGATAATGTTGGCTATATTTTCATAAATAGCATCACCCAGGAAAATAATACGGTCCATCATGAGGCGCGAAAACACGTCCATTTGGGCCACATTAAGCTGGCGTTCTTCGATGATATATGGGGTCATGCCGGTTGGCAACGTAGCCCTGTCAACACCAGCAATAAATTTATCTACATAAATGCTGTTTAAACGGTGGTGTTTTACAGCGTACTTTCTGAATTCGTTTTTATCAATATTACTCATGATTATTTTGTTAAGATGCGGTTTTAATCGCCATAAATATAGTTGTTACTTAAATACTATTTATGCCAGAAAGTTTTTTGAAAGTAAATTTATTTGGGGGAGGAAGTCCGAAAGACCGAAAGTAAAAAGCTTCACTTAAATGAATGTCCTCAAGCACCCTGCTAACAGACAGCTTAAGGACATTCATCTTCCGGACTTTCGGACTTTCCCGACTTTCGGACTAAAACTTACAGTTTCTGAAAGTCAGTATAAAGTATTTCCTGTGGTTCAAGGGTAATTACACCCTTGATATAGTTAAACACCGCCAGTGATTTTACCTCTTCAAATATCTTGTTCGCGTTTTCCTTGTTTTGCAGGTATTGCACCGTGTACTGGCTCAATTGCTCGTCGCTTAACGGCTGCGGGGCGTACATCCTGAACTGCTGATCCAAACGGAATTTAGCGGTTTCAAAAACATCCTCGTATTGTATCTGGATATCATTATCCTTTACAATTTTGTTGCCTATCAAAGTCCACTTAAGGTTTTGCGCAAAATCGTTATAACCGCCGGCCAGTTCTTCGGCGCTAAGCTTTTCGTTTGTTGCCTTTAACCAGCGTTTTAAAAATTCGTCGGGCAATTCAAAATTAGCTTTGCTTAAAACAAATTTGTAAATCTCGTCCTGCAGTTTACGTTCAGCATCCTGGGCCATCATGCCTTCCAGCTCTTCGGTTATGCGGGCCTTGAAACCTTCTTCGTCGGTAACTTTACCTTCACCAAATAATTTATCAAAGAACTCCTGGTTCAGATCACCCTCTTCTAACCGGTTAACATTTTTTACAGTTAAACGGAAGTTCGATTTCAGATCTGCTGCTGTTTCCTCGTCAATCTTTAATAAACCTGCAATCTTAACTGCATCGTTATCGTAAGCTTTCTGGAGATCCAGCGTTACTTCATCGCCTTTTTTCAGACCGATCAGGGAAGCTTTAATCGCTTCGTCCTTCACGTGTTCTAATCTTACCGATGTAGTATTGGATATCCCGTCCTCAAAAACAGAACCATCAGGCGAAAGCTGCGTTAATTCGGCATAAAGCACATCATCGTCTGCCGATACGTCAGGATTTGTCATTTTGCCATAGCTCCTGCGGATATTTTTGATCCGCGACGCCAGGGTTTCATCATCAACCTTGATAACGTATTGGGTTAATTTATCGTCTTTCGAAAAATCGATAGCGAAATCAGGCGCCAAACCCAACTCGTAGTTAAACTCGAAGTTATCGGCAAAATCCCAGTTATATTGTTTTTCGTTATCCAGTTTTGGAAGCGGCTGACCTAAAACTTCCAGTTTTTCGTCGTCGATATATTTATTTAATGTATCCGAAAGCAGGTTATTGATCTCGTCAACCAAAATGCTTTTTCCGTACATTCTTTTGATATGTGAAGCGGGAACCATTCCCGGGCGGAACCCAGGGATTTTGGCTTTTTTAGCGTGATCCTTAATGGCCTTATCAACACGTGGCTGATAATCTTCAGGATTAATATTAATTTTTACAACAGCATTCAGGTTATCGATTTTTTCCTGTGTAATATTCATCTTTTACCGGTATTTAAGTGTCAAATATCAAGCAGGACCAACAACAATATATGCTCCTGCTTTTGGAGCGGGCAAAGGTAAGGAAAAAAGTCCAAAAGTGATAAATGTCGAAAAAGTGCGGGAAGTAATAACATAGCATCGCCGGTCGGCGCTCAATTTTAGTTCTAGTTTGCCGATATCATCTGAAACTTGATCACATTATTTTTAACCGGTTTCACGGTCCGGAGATAGAGGTAAATGGATTTTAAATCGCCTTCGGTCATTTTTGAATAGCCGAACCAGGGCATAATGGTTTGGAAGCTGCCCTTGGGCACCGAACTGGCTTTTGCCGGATCGCCAAAGCCTTTAAACATAGCAACAAACTGGTCTTCTTTCCAGGTACCTATGCCGGTTGTTTTATCGGGCGTAATGTTTGCCGAACGAAGCACAATCCCAAATACCGGATATTCGTGCCCGCCTGCAAACTCCATTCCCTTAGTAATTTTACCATTATCGCTCTTGGAATGGCATTCAATACAGCCCGCTGTCATGCAAAGGTATTCACCATATTTAACGGAATCGGTTGTGGGCGGCAACTGGCCCAGCGGGGCCTTTTGCGGCATGGTATGCACCAATATATTGAGCGGAAAGTTAAGCCGGGATTTGGGGTAGCTGGTTGCAATTGGCGTTAAAGTACGCAGATAAGCTATAATGGAATATACGTCTTCTCGACTCATTTTTGAATAATATGGCCATGGCATTAAGGGAAAAATTGCGGTTCCATCCTTTCGTTCACCGGTGGTAATGGTGCGGAATAGTTCGCCGTCGGTCCAGCCTTTCAGGCTGTAGGGGGTAATATTGGGCACATGCACATTGCCGGGGAAGCCGACCTTTTCATCAAACACCTCTCCGCCCCCGCCCAGGCTGCCGGGAACCACAGGCCCCGTAAATTTAGACCAGTCGCGTTTGGAATGGCAATTGGTACACAGCGCAACATGATCGGCCAGGTATTCGCCGCGGGCAATTCGTTGCGGTGTTAATTCAACTTTAATATTTTCGGGATCGCCTACATTGGGCAACGCCATTGTTATAAAGGAGATAACCGCAATTATAATTACGATGATGATGATAACGCCGTACAAAATTCCTTTGCCTAATTTGCTCATTGTGCCATGATTTTGGTGCAATAAAACTAATTATTTGCATTGGGATACGCAAAAGGCGGGGGAAATGGGCGATGGGTTTATAAACTGAGGGTGTTCGGAAGAAGGCGAATCTCTCCGTCGAGTGACAGGGCGCAGTTCTTCGTAAATGCATCAGCGTAAATGCACAGCGCAGAAACCCACCCCTGCCACATCAAAGCCAACCGCACCCCCCTCCGAGGAGGGGAACTTTAAAAGGTTTCGGACACCCTTTGTTTATAAACCCGTCGCTATGGAAAAGCCATCTTAATTCTGAAAGCGATGTCACTTTCAATTAACTTTTTCCACTGATGACGCGCCTGACTTACTATTGGACACGTTTGACGGATTGCCTTTATATTTAACTTCGGAAGCACCGCTGGAGTGTACGCTCAGGGAATTAAGTACATTTATTTCGCTTGCACTGGCGCCGGATGATTCAATCTGGCAGCTGCCTACCACAAAATCAAAGGCATGTACTTTGCCATCGCCGCTCATATCAATATCGAGCGAGCTGGCCTGTCCTTTTAAATTCAATTCGGTCGATCCGCTTCCGCCGGTGCTTACGTTGGCTGCATTAAGGTCCATAGTCACCTTGGTTACGCCTGATAACCTGAGACGAAAATCGCCGGCATGAATAGTACCATCTGATTCAACTTCAACAGCTCCAGCAGCCTCCAGTTGGTTCAGGTTTTTTATGCCCAGTTTGATGATAATTGGGCCGGCATTGCAAAAACTATGCTTGCTGCGTATGCGAAGCATGTCGCCGCTAACGGTTGTTTTAATGTATTTGAGCAGGTTATCGTCGGCTGTTATGTTGAGCGAAAAGGAACTGTCCTGTTTAAGTATAACTTTATAACTACCCGAGATGGAAATGCGGCTGAAACTCCCCACTTTACGATCTTCGGACTGCTGGTGGCCAGAGCCATCTATGCATTCAAATACACATGATGATAAACCGGCCAGTGCGAGCCCTGCAATTAATGCCAGTAATGTGATCTTTATCCTTTTCATTTTTTTATGGTATTTGACTATCTGTTAACAAATTAAGTTACATCAAAAATGGGTATTTGTTTTGGTGTTGAGTGGATTAAGTTGGAGTAAGTTATTGCAAGAAGAAAGCCGACACTGCGGTCAGCTTTTATTGAGTTGGAGCTAAAAACTTAATCAATTAATATTAAAGACCGGCAAGGTCATCGTTTTCGGCTTTTATGATGACGTTTGATTGTGATTTTGAAATGTGTGTGGCATCAAAATCAACGTAACTTACGTTATCGGCTTTATTGTATTTTAAGTCGTATTGATCAACTTTTCCGCTAAGGCTGGCTTTTGCCTGGTCGTATACTGCTATGTTGGCATTAAAAGCATCCAGGTTTAATTTTGCGGTTGCGTTGTTGTGTAAATCAACATTAAATTCAATAACCGAAAGGTTGCCAAATGATCTTACATCTGCATTATCATAAGCAGAAACTGAACGAAGGTCGGCGGCGGTAACCCAAACTACCAATTTTTCGGCTTTGTATGAGGCAATGCTTAAAACACCTTTACGGCTTTTTACCAGGGCGCTTTCGGCATAATATTTATTGTAAACCTTAACTTCATCGTTTGCGCCGTTTGAAATATAGAGTTCAACGTTACCGCGTACTTCAATTTTGCTGATGTCGCTAACGTCGGTTAAAACGGTGACGGTTTCGTCTTTTGCAGTTGCTGCTTTGGTGGTGGTGGCTATTCCTGCAACTAAAACTAGTGCAGTGAATATGGTTATGATTTGAGTTTTCATGATGTTTGATTTGTTTTTTAATGGCCACGAAGCTATCTCAAGCTGGTTTGTTTGTTTTTTAATTGTTGCTTTCGATGGTTTCATGATATTTATTATTTTGATTGTCAATGTGTTTTGTTTGTTTTTAAATACACATATATGACGATCACCACGAAAATTCGTTACAGCAAAATGGCCTCTATTAGGCGCAGAGGGGGTTTTTCTCGGTAAAGCGGGGTTTGGTGTCGGTGAAATTTCCGTGCGAAAATTGTTGCTAAGATCATTTATGGTGATTATTAATTTTATGCCTATCTTTATATCATGACTACAATGACATTACAAATACCTGATACTCTTGAAAAAGAGCACGACGAAACCGTCAGGTTCATTGCGGCCAAGCTTTACGAATCGGGGAAATTGACCTTAGCGCAGGCTGCGGAAATGTGTAATATGCCAAAATGGGATTTTGCAGAAATTCTTATCGATTATGGTGTGCATTATTTTGATGCAAGCGCAACTGCAGATTTACATGAGTACAGAAAATCTTCAGGGAAATAAAATTGTTGTAACCGACACCAGTTGCTTCATTTTACTGGAAAAAATAAACGCCATCGAGATCCTGCACCGGATGTTTCCAACGGTGCTAACTACACCCGAAATCGAAAAAGAATATGGCAACCCACTACCGGATTGGGTAATTATTAAACCTGCTGACGAAACTTTAAAAAAGAAATTCCACCAATATGTTGATTTAGGCGAAGCAAGTGCCATCGCTTTAGCATCGGAAATTACCTGCGATTACATTATTCTTGATGATATGGAGGGACGAAAGCTTGCTGTAAAACTCGGTTTGCCTATAATGGGCACCGTTGGTGTTTTACTTAATGCTAAACGAAATGGCATTATTCCCCTTTTTCGTCCTTACCTCAATCTTATCCAGCAAACCAATTTCAGACTATCCGAACAATTGGCGACACAATTTATAAATGATGCAGGCGAATAAATGAATTGTTTTAAGTAGCGCTATTGTCAAGCATACTCATCCGAAGTCAAGGCCACGGATAGCAACGGATTCCAGGGGAAATCTAGCCGGGGCAGCTTCCCGCTAAAGGTATAAAGAAAGTTGGCTTTCTTAAAGCTTGCTGAACAGCCCATCGGGCGAATCCTGGATATAGGGCACAACGGCATTTTTGTAAGCAGGCTTTTTTACCTGTTGCTTCAGGTTTTCAAATACCTGCAGGGGGCCATCAGTAGCAAATATATTCACCATCCAGGCCGGGATGTTGCCGCCCGGATCGGTATGCAGCGTGTACTCCACCTTAACCAACTGATAACCGCAGGGCGTAATGGTCCATTTGCCAACAGAGCTGGTAATGCGCACGATGCCTTTCTTTTCAGGGACCATGCCGCGTACTGCGGGCCCATCAATGGTAACCACTTTGGTATCGGGGTTTTGGGTAACCATTAAATGTGCTACAAAATCCCTGTTTTCAGCCGGCCATGGCAAATTAACTTCCGAATAATAATAGATGTCGGATGGTGAAACCTGCCTGATCAGCCTGCAGCTTTTGGTACGGGAAATCCAATCGACGCTGTTGTTTACATCCATCAGCAGGGCAACCAATTGCGCCGCGCTGGCTTCCACCTTGCATTCTACCTTAATCGCTTTAATTTTCGAATCGGGCACCCGGCCGGTGTAAACCTTGATGCCGTCCTTTTCGGTGCTGAGCTTCCATCCGCCCTGCGCGAACACAAACCCTGTGCCGGACAAGAGTATAAAAAGTATGAGTATTAGTTTTTTCATATTGATGGACTTTTATTTTAAACTGACTTGTTGAACAAATTAGTCAGGAGTAAAGATAATTGCTTTAGGTATTACATTTGCCCGATTAAAACCAATCCTGCAAAACTTTACAAATCACAGATAATTTACGGTACGGCCTCTCCGTTGGTTTTTACCTCCGCTGCTATTTGGTACCGAAAAAAGCCGCCCCGGTAAAGGGCAGCTTTGCTATTATATATATATTGAGCCAAAAGGCGGGGATTAAAGACCGGCAAATTCATCAACCGGGGCAGGTACCGGTAAGCCTGTTTTGATGTCGGTAAAATTAACCGCAGTTAAATTATAGCTGTTGAAGCTTGAACCAAGGCTGTGTTTTAAGCTGAATTGATTTACGCTGCCGCTGATATCCGCCTTGGAAGTATTGTCCAGTGTTACGTTGGCATTAAAAGCATCCAGGTTTAATTTTGCCGATGCATTGTTGTGCAGATCTACATCAAACTCAATTTTCGAAAGATCGCCGAATGATTTTACTTCTGCATTGTCATAAGCCGAAACGGAACGAAGATCGGCTGCGGTAACCCAAACTACCAGTTTCTCGGCTTTGTATGAGGCGATGCTTAACACGCCGTTACGGCTTTTTACCAGAGCGCTTTGGGCATAATAGTTATTGTAAACTTTTACTTGATCACTTGCGCCGTCCGAAATATACAGTTGAACATTTCCGCGAACTTCAATTTTATTGATGGCGCTGATGTCGGTCAAAACGGTTACGTTTTGTTTTTTAGGGGCAACTTCTGCGTTGCTTGTGCTTGCTATTCCTGCGCTTAAAACTAGTGCGGTGAATAATGTTATAATTTGAGTTTTCATGATATTTTTTATTTTGATTATCTGTAAGTTATTTTCTGTTTCTAAATACACCAATATGACGATGGCAGCAGCTATACGTTACAGCAAAATGGCCTCTATTAGGTATAGGAAGGGGTTTTGTCGGTAAAGAAGGGGTTGGGGTCGGTGAAATTTCCGGGGGTGGTTTAGAGCGGTGGCTAATTTTTTAAACCACAAAGTGCACCAAGAGGCACTAAGAGACACAAAGCCTGGTAGTGGGCGAAGTTAAGATGTACAATTCAAATTGCCGCATAACCACCAAACGCTCCGATGGAACGTAAACCCGGTTTTGCATCGGTTTCTACCAACCAGGCGTCCTTACAGGACGCTATTTTTGCGCTTTCGTCCCATAGGGACGTTTGGTTGGTAGGAAAAACGAACAAGATATACACGTTCCGTAGGAACGTTTGGTGAATCGACGACAATATCTGCTACCCAATCAAATTTTATGGGTTAACTTAAATCAACATGCCCAGCGGTTGCGTAGGCTTGTCGATTTGAACTTATAGGGCTTATATCCACGCCTGCTAAGATCATCCTCCGCAAGTTCCTCTACGAGAGAACCTTCGGGGACAAAATTTACCTATATTGCAAAAAACTAATATATTGAGCCTTACGTTTTTCGTTATTTGTATAATTACATATCATAGACGCTATGCTTAAAAATTACATTAAAATTGCCTGGCGCAACATTATAAATAATAAGGTTTACAGCAGTCTCAATATACTTGGCCTGGCTGCAGGAATGGCCGTTGCCTTGCTGATAGCCTTATGGGTTAATTATCAATACTCATTTGATAAATTCGTTCCCAACTATAAGCAGTTATATGTGGTGCGGCGAAATTTCAATAGTAACGGCGATACCCTCAACTTTATCACAACTTCCTTAAAGCTCGCGGGCGTATTGCGTACTATCCCCGAAATTGAAGATGTAATTGTGTGTGACGGATCGGGGCCGCATGGCCTTAAGGTTGGCGATAAAAAGTTATTCCCTGTTGGTTTGCAGATCACTTCCAATTTTTTGAAATTGTTCAGGTATCCGTTTGTTAGCGGGAATGCTGATGCCGCCCTGAAAGACCCCTATTCTATCGTTCTTACCGAATCAACAGCCAGGGCATTATTTGGTACGGTGGATGCAATAAATAAAACAGTGCGGGTTGATAATCGTGATAACTTGAAGGTTACTGCAGTTTTAAAGGATATGGCTGCTAATTCAAGCATGAAGTTCGATTATTTGATCCCATTTAGTTATATGGAGCAAACGCAGCCCTGGGTAAAACGGCTTCGCACAGGAAGTTTTGCTGATAACGTTTTTGTGATTTGTGCGGTATTAAAACCGGGGATTTCTTATGCACAGGTTGCCCCTAAAATAAAAAACATCGAAAAAAGCGAAACCGGGAATTCAAACGCTATGAATTCCGAAGTAATTATAAGCCCCTGGCCGACTGGCATTTGTACGATTATAAAAACGGCCATGCTACCGTGGGTTTTATCCAATATGTACGCATTTTTACTATAATTGGTGCGTTGGTGCTGTTAATAGCCGTCATCAATTTTATAAATCTTTCAACGGCCCGTTCCGAAAAAAGAGCAAGGGAAGTCGGGGTAAGAAAAGCAATCGGGGCGCAAAGGAAGGCTCTTATTTTACAATTCTTAATTGAATCGGCAGTGGTAACCTTAATTTCCTTTTTGTTTTCCCTGCTGTTTGTACAGCTAACATTACCCGCTTTTAATTCGCTTAGCGGTACTGTAATTGCAATTCCTTACCACAGCTTTTCGTTTTGGCTCATTACCGTTATAGGTGTTCTTTTCACCGCACTATTAGCAGGCAGCAGGCCCGCGTTTTACCTTTCGTCGTTTAAAGCTGCCAAAGTTTTAAAGGGAACCATACAAGTTGGCAGATCTGCTTCCATCTCCCGCAAGCTATTAGTTGTTGCCCAGTTTAGCTGTTCGATAGCGCTTATTATCAGCACACTGGTTATTTACAGGCAAATTCAATATGCTAAAGACAGGCCCGTAGGCTACCAGGCCCGCCAGCTAATGACCGCAAATATGAATGACGACCTCATAGGCAATTTTATGCCGCTTAAAAATGAGTTGCTGCAAAGCGGGCTGGTTGAATCGGTAACATCATCATCCAGCCCCATAACCGGCGTTACTGCGCACACCAACCTCGACTACTGGCCAGGTAAACACCCCGGCGAAACAGTAGAAATGGGGCTTATTACAACTACAGGCAATTATTTTAAAACGCTGGGTATGAAATTTGCAGCGGGTCGGGATTTTATCAATGCCAGGTCAGATGCGCACAGCGTAATCCTGAACGAGGCTGCGGTAAAGCGCCTGCGTTTAAAAGATCCTATCGATCAATTTTTAAAAAAGGATGGGAAGGAATACAGGATAATCGGAGTGGTTAAGGACGCTTTAATGAATTCGCCTTTCGCTGCTGCCGACCCAACCGTATTTGCTTATGGCGATGGGGATAATATGTTGTACCGTCTTTCACCCGGTATTAACCCACACCAGGCCATTGCAAAGCTTTCGGTCATTTTTAATAAATATAGCCCTTCATATCCCTATCTGTATAGCTTTGTCGACCAGGATTACGCGCACAAGTTTAGCGAAGAAGTGCTGGTAGGTAAACTGGCCGGTATTTTTGCCGCCCTGTCCATATTTATTTCATGCCTTGGCCTATTCGGGCTGGCAGCCTTTGTTGCCGAAAAACGCACCAAAGAGATTGGGGTACGAAAAGTATTAGGCGCTACGATAACACAGGTTTGGATGCTGCTATCGACAGATTTTGTAGTATTGGTTATCATAAGCTGTGTAATAGCATCCCCTGCGGCACTATATTTTTTACAAAGCTGGCTGCAGCAATATGATTACCGCATCAGTATCGGACCCGGTGTATTTATAATTTCGGCGCTGGCCGCTATTGCCGTCACACTCGTTACAGTAAGTTTTCAAACGCTAAAAGCAGCTTTTGCCAACCCGGTTAAAAGTTTGAAGAGTGAGTAATATTTTTGGTCTCTGCAGGGTCTCCGATGGCCCCTTGCGGTTGGGTATGCTTGTCGATTTTTACTAATCCGATTGATGTTTACACCTGCTAACATCATCATCCGCAGGTTCCTCTGCGAGAGAACTTTCAGGGACGAAAAATGGGAATCTGTTTAACCAGAAAGTTATTCGTAGTTGAATTTTCTAAAACTGTAGGGATCTTTTTTATAGGCTGAGACTAAATTATTAAACTTGTCGTTTTTTTTAACGCTGCCAAATCCACAACCAACACTTTTTAAAGATGGGTTTTCCAGAACCGGTATTAATTGCTCGGGCTCCAGGTTTCCTGCCATAACAAATGCAAACTCCTCAAGTGCAGGGGCTGATTTCAGCGTCGAAAGGCAAGTAAGGCCCTTTAAATTTTCAAGATAAATTCGCCTTAAGGCCGTTGAATTGCTAAAATCAGGAAGTTTTCCTACTTGTTTTACTGATTGGATAAATAAGTTTTGAAGCGTAGTTAATTCCGAGATAAATGATAAATCATTCAAACCCCTCACCTGCCACAATTCCAAATATTTAAGTTTTGGCAAGGATGTTAATCCGTCAAAGTTTTTAATGCCGCCAAGCTTAATATCTACTGACCATAAATCCGGGAGACCAGCTAAGTAGTCGATATTGGGGGTAGAAATTGAACGTAGCGTTATTTCCTCAAGCTTGCGTAGATTCCTGATCTCTTCAATACCATTTTGCTGGCCTTCCAAATACAAAACATTTAAGTCTGAAAGTCTTTTTATGCTCGCGATACTGGGTTTGTTGGATCTGGTTTGGTGCAAGGAAAGCCGCTTTAAATTGGCGTTGATTGTTTTCAAAAAATCAAAGTTATCCAAGTTAAAAACACCTATTCCAAGTTCATCCAGATTCTTTAGGGTAGTAACTTTCTCAATCCCCTTAGCATTCATCAAACAGTCGACAGAAAGTTTTCTTAATGAAGGGATTTGCTCTATGAAAGCCAAATCACATTCTTCGCCATAATGTCCATATACTCTCAATGATATGTCAGGCCTTTTACTGAATATTACAGCTTCTAAAAGAATTATTTCATTTTCATCTAACGGTTTTACAAACTGAATTAATTTGGTCTTCGGATTATTACTTAATTTTTCGAGTTCCTTTTTTGAAACCCCTTTTGAAATTTCATAAACACCAGCTGTCTCGCTAACCGCTTGTACATTTGCAGCCTTAGTTTCTCTTTTTATTCCAAACATTTTAATATCCTTAACTGAAATTAATAAACCGTTTTGCCGGTCAAGTTAATAACAAATCACTATTAAATAACAAATGGTGCGCAATTCAAAACCATCCTTCGCCTGTTCAATCTCGTAGCTTGAACGCCAAAAATTTTGCCTATGCTTTTCGATTTGTACTTATCCGGCTGATATCCACGCCTGTTAACATCATTCTCCGCAGGTTCCTCTGCGAGAGAACCTACGGGGACAAAGCTGTCGTATTCCTTGCTTCTGATGATGCAGCCTGGATTACGGGTGAGCAAATCTCCGTTTCGGTTGTGATGTATGGTTTTTAACCCATACCAGGTTTGATTTGTTTAACTTTGCCGGATGACAGATGAAATACCTGGCGTCAATATGACAGAACTGCGGCTGCAGGGTTTTAAGGTGCATGCACTGCCTGCCTACGTGAATGTACCGGCGGTGCACGGGCGCCGGGATTTTTATAAAATGGGTTTGATCACAGGTAAAATGACACTAGTTTATGGCGAACGGGTGGTGGAATTGCAGGACACCGTATTGTTCTTTGTCAACCCCAGGGTTCCGCGTTCTGTGCTCCATCGTTCTAAGTCGACCACCGGCTATGCCTGTATCTTCACGGAAGCTTTTATGCCGGCAATCGTCAAAAAGTCGCCTTTGCTTAACGCCGGCCAGAATCCGCTCATCCGGCTGAACAACGAACAGGCGGCTTTTATGACGGGCATTTTCCAAAAGATGCTGGCCGTGCGGGACGGCGATTATGCCTATAAGAGCGACCTGATCAAAAACTGTATCGAACTCATTATTCATGAAGCTTTGTCGATACAACCCCCGGCACAGCAGCCGGTAAACGGCGCAGTCCGCATGACGCATTTGTTTATGGATTTGCTGGAAAGGCAATTCCCCATCGAGCATACCGCCGAACCGCTTCGGTTGCGGACGGCCCAGGATTTTGCCGCGAAACTGGCGGTGCATATCAATTACCTGAACCGGGCGGTTAAAACGGTTACCGGCAAGCCGACCTCCGTTCATATTGCGGAACGCATAGCGGCAGAGGCTAAGGCTCTGTTACAGCATACCGACTGGAGCGTGGCGGACATCGCTTACGCGCTCGGTTTTGGGTACCCTACTTACTTCAATAACTTTTTCAAGCGCGTAACGGGCCTTACCCCGAAATCGTTGCGCAAGGTTTGATAATCATACTAATTGGTTTGATTATTGTTTAAACAGCGCCTCCTTTTAGCCCGATCTTTGGGTTATGAAAATATTAGTTACAGGGGCTACCGGCAAGGTCGGCAGCCGGTTTGTGCCGCGTTTATTAGCCAAGGGCTATAACGTGCGCATTTTGGTTCGGGACGCGTCGAAAGCAGTAGCACTAGCCGAACTTGGCGCCGAGGTAGTGACCGGCGATCTGTTTGATGCCGGCAGTTTGGCGCCGGCAGTAGCGGGTGTGGATGCTGTGATCCATTTGGCGGCGCTGTTCCGCACGTTTACGGATAACGAAGGGATCATCAAGACCAACCACGAAGGTTCGGTGGCGCTGGGCGATGCGGCGGTTTCTGCCGGCGTCAAGCGGTTTGTCTTCGTCAGCACCAGCAATGTGTATGGCTCCGGCTACGGACACCCGGCAAGGGAGGATGATGTGGTGAATAGCAACGACCCGAGGCCGTATGCATCAAGCAAGATTGCTGCCGAGCAGGAATTGTTAAAGAAAGATATGGATGTCCGGGTATTGCGTTTGGGTTTTGTATATGGCGATAAAGACCCGCATATTGAAGAGATCATTCCGCTGCTCAAAAAGATGAAACGCCACTCGGGCTCGCGCATGCACATGGTGCACCATCTGGATGTGGCCCAGGCCTTGATTATGCTGCTGGAACGGGACGGCCTGAACGGGGATATCTTCAATATAGCAGATGATGCACCGATCACCTTGTATGAACTGGCGGACTCAGTAGGGAAAGCCGCTGATACTTTCGGGATGCCGGAAGCACCGCTGTCCGATCCGTTTGAAGGCATTACCGACGTTGCTAAACTGCGCAAGACCGGTTTCAGGCTGCTGGTGCCAACTTATTACGTGGCACGGGACCTGGATATTTTATAAACAACCGTTATTTGGTATTGACGTTGATTGTAAGCGCAGGATGATGATGACTGCGCTTATTGATTAAACAATCTGTTTTAAACGGTTGGGGCGGAACTTAGTACATGCATGCTCTTTTTGGTGATCCAAACCACGGTTGTGTTTTTTTCTCCGCAGGGTCTCAAATTGGACCCTGCGGTGCGTTTGCTTGTCCGCTTGTACTTATCCGGCCGATATTTACATCTGCGAACATCATCCTCTGCGAGAGAACCTGCGGGGACAAAAATTAAGAAAAACAGGTGAACCAGTTCACTTTTTCCGGACCTTGTCGTTGCGGATCTTCGACAGGAACTCACGGGTCATGTTAAGGTAAGAGGCGAGCGCGTATTGCGGCAGTCGCTGCATCACCTTCGGATATCGGGCAACAAATTCATTATACCGTTCTTCGGCGTTTTGGGTCAGGTTGGATACGATGCGCCTCGCCAGATAGGCGGCTGTGTGCTCGGCCATCAGCCTAAACAGCGTAGCCAATTCTAAATTGCTATCCTTAAGCTGCTGCTCGGCCTGGTGATCAATTTGAAGGATGATGCTATTTTCCAGCGCCTCAACAAACTGGGTGGCCGGCGTCTGGTGAATATAACTATTATAGTCCGAAATCCACCAGTCGTCAACGGCAAACTGTATGGTGTGCTGATTGCCTTTATCATCAATAACGTAAGAATGAAAAGCCCCTTTTAATACGTAGATCCGGTATTTGGCAACAAAGCCGGGCTGGATAAGCAATTGTTTTTTTTTAACCTTTATTACTTTGAATGCAGCGGTCAGCCGCTCCAAATTTTCAGGTGAAAGGCGGGTTTTATGGTTTATATTTTCAATAAAGCGCGAAAGGTCTTCCATAGCATTCAACTACAAATTAACGCATTTTTTAAGAAGTTATTTATGTGAACCAGTTCACCTTTTTTAAGGTTTAGGTTAGATAGTTTTGTCATTTGCCAGCGGGGCCAATCCCGACGGGCAGATTAAACGTACTTAATAATAAATAATAACCGACACCATGGAAAAATTTGCATTGCTCGCACGCCTGGAAGCCAAACCAGGCAAAGAACAGGAAGTAGCTGATTTTATAAAAAGCGCTTTACCTTTAGCCCAGGCCGAGACAGAAACGGTGCGTTGGTACGCTTTACAAATCGGGCCGTCAACTTTCGGCATTTTCGACACCTTTACTGATCAGCATGGCCGCGACGCCCACCTGGGCGGAGAGATTGCCAAAGCACTGATGGCTAAGGCCCCTGAGTTACTGGCTACCAGCCCGGTGATAGAAAAGGTAGATTTACTGGCGGTGAAATAAGTCCGGCTATTTAGCTTAAGAATTTACAGGCTGTCCGATTCTCCGGCTTCGGATACGGTATGCTTTTTAGTTTACGCAGGGTCTCCAAGGGGACCCTGCGTTGCGTTTGCGTGTGTTTATCATCCGCAGGTTCGTTTGCGAGAGAACCTGCGGTGACAAAAACAGTGGCGCAGCGAGAATACCGGACATACGTTAAAAATTTCTAATGTTTACCTATTGAACGAAAATAGATAAATTTAAGGCCCGCTTAAAAACGACAAAGTATGAATTGGCAATATAAACTGTTACTGACTGGCGTATGTGCAATATTACTGATAGATACACTTGGATCGATTGCGTCAAGGCTTTTGGACTTTAATTATGTGTATCTAACACCAGCCTCGTTCCTGGTTTATGCCACTATCGGTTTTATTGGCACAAGGAAATTGAGCTTAATAAAAGGCTTGTTACTCGTAGCGATAGTTGGGCTATTTGAGTCTGTAATAGGCTGGCAGATTTCAATACTTCTTCATGCAAATACGGGCAAGTTTAGCAACGAACAACCAACCCTATTGCTTTGGATTTTGACCGTAATTCTTTCTGCAATAACCGCAACCTTAATGGGGCTCATTGGGTGTGGAATAGCGAAAATTACAAAAAAGAAAACGGCTCCACTGAGCGACAAACAATTTAATTAAAAGAGCCCCTTAACTTTAAGCAAAATGATTAAGTCCATATCATTTTATTATGTTAAGGGTGGCGATTTTCCTCAACTCATTTACAAACCGGTTCGGAACTTGTACCATAGGGTTCACGGAAATTTAGAAGCTTTTAGTCCACGCAGGCTCTCCAACGGGACCCTGCGTTGCGTTTGCGTGTCTGTTTGTACTTCATCCTCCGCAGGTTCCTCTGCGAGAGAACCTGCGGGGACAAAGGTTGCCTATTTTTTTCACTGTAGTCGGAGACTACAGGCATAGTCGACCGAAGTCAGAGACGTTCGGACAGCGATCCATGCAAACTACGCACAGCGTGTGAATCTTTGACCTCAATAATTACAAGCAGTTTTATATCTATTGTAGAGATAATTTGGCAATACTATTGGTTTATTTTAACGAGAGTCCTTCCTATTACTGATATAAGCAGTTGGACTAATTTTGCATACTTCAAATTGACAGTTGACGAGTTTTAAAATTAAAAATAGCTTAGTTTTGATTATGTCAACAAAAGTTTTTATTTCCTATAGTTGGTCAAGTCCGGCGCATGAAGATTGGGTGCTTTCATTAGCACATCGCCTAATTAGTGATGGCATTGATGTGGCTTTGGATAAATGGGATTTGAAGGAAGGGAATGATAAGAACAGCTTTATGGAAAGTATGGTGCAGTCGCCTCAAATAAGTAAGGTGCTGATCATCCTGGACAAAAAATATGCTGAAAAAGCAGACTTGCGCTCGGGGGGCGTCGGGACAGAAACGCAGATTATCAGCCCTAATGTTTATGAAGAAGTCGCTCAAGAAAAGTTTATCCCAATTGTCACAGAACTGGATGTGGATGGGAAACCTTACTTACCTACTTACCTAAAAAGCAGGATCTACATCGATCTGTCTATGGCTGAGCATTTCGAAACCGGTTATGATAAGCTAATTCGTAATATCCTGAATAGGCCATCGCTATCTAAACCCAAATTAGGCACGCCGCCGAGTTATTTGTTTGAAGAAACTGAAGTAAGTTACAAAACTACTTTCCTATTGAGGGCGTTTGATAGCCAGATTGATCGCCAACCTACACGTATAAATGTTTTGACCAGCAACTTCTTTTCTGAATTTTTTGAGAATTTAAAATCTTTCAAAATTGATTATACGAACCCTGATGGTTCTATTGGAAAACGCATTTATGAGAATATCCTGCAGTATACGCCGTTAAGAGATGATTATATTGCCTTTCTAGAAAAATTAGCAAAGTCGCATCTTGAATTTGATATCGACCTCCTCATCCGTTTCTTTGAATCGCTGATTGGTCTACACTCCCCTGAAGAAGCAGGGGCATCTTATCAAAACTATCACTTCATTAACTTCAAATTCATCACTTATGAATTGTTTCTATACGCAGTTGCTGTATTTCTAAAACATGAACGTTACCGCTATTTAGCAGATATCCTGTATACTAGCTATTTCGAGAAGACCAGGCCGGGGTACCCTAGTGAGTCGAAAGGTTATCATCAATACAATGTTGTTGTTAGTGAGATTAAAGATTATTATAATCAAATAAAGGGTGTCGTTGTGTTTAATCCGACAGCCGATTTACTCATTACCAGACTTCCCTCACTAATAAAGCTGGCAGATTTTGTCGACGGCGATTTGCTATGTTATTATATCGGGGCGATAAATGAGGTTAAATGGTTTCCGCAAACTTACCTATATAAAGAGCCTTATAATATTGCGTTTCCTTTCTTTAATAGGCTTGTTTCTGTTAAACATTTTGAAAAGATTAAAGAACTTTTAAATGTATCCACTATAGATGAATTAAAAGTAAAGATAGCCGATGCTACAGTTAAGCAGGTTGCAAATCCATATCGTTATACAAACGCATGGGAAGCAGTAACAGCATTTAATGAACTGATTGATCTGGATAAGATTGGTACCTCAAGATAAACTATGGAATTGGTTCCTCCCGCTGTCCGATTTCAGAGAATCGGACAGCGTTCATAGCAAACTACGCAGAGCGGGATTATAAATTAGAAAATATCATCAAAAAACACTAACTTTGTTAGCAAATTAAAAAGCGCATTTTTTGTTAACCAAGCATTTTTGCAATAAATTGACTATCAGCAATTTAAGATTTTATTTTTTGAAATTGTGTTAAGTTGTGTTAACCCATTTTTGAGCTTTTTTTTTTTGCGTTTTTTGCCATTTTGGGCGTTTTGCAGCTAAACTAATCCGGTTATGCATCGCCATTCCTTTTAATCCTTAATATAGGCGAGCGCAATATTCCGGTATGCGGGCTTTTGCACCTGCAATTGCAGGCTCCTGGTTATGGCTAATGGCCCCTGGGCGGCAAACAGGTTAACCAGCCAGGCCGGCAAACCGCCTCCCGGATCGACATGCAAGGTGTATTCAACCGCCAGTTCGCCATTGGCAAGCGGCGTAATCATCCACTTGCTTTTTGAGTCGGCTACACGCACAATATCCTTCTTAAGCGGCACCATTCCCTTAATAGCCGGCCCGTTAATGGTTACTACTTTGGTTTCTGGATCCTGTTTTACGGTTAAATGATCAACAAAATCGCGATTTTCCGCAGGCCAGGGTAAGCTGATTTCCGAATAGTAATAAACCTCCTGGGGCGACACCTGTTTTATGATGGTACACGATTTTGTATGATATAACCATTCGGGGCAAGCTTTTATATCCATCACCACCGCCACCAATGCCGATAGGGTTGTTTTTACGTTAAAATCTACCTTAACTGCCCTTATTTTGGAATTTGGCACCTCGCTGGTATAAATCCGGATCCCTTCTTTTTCGGTACGGAATTCCCATGCATTTTGGCCAAATGCCGGGGCAATAAGCAACAACTGTAGCGTAAAAAGCGGGATGATTTTAAACATTGGGTTTAAATTTCGTCTCCGCAGTGTCTCCAACACGAATCCTGCGTTGCTTATGGTTGTCAATTTGTACTTCTCCGGCTGATATTTATATCTGCTAACATCATCACGTCTTTCTTATAGCAGTTGATTTTACTTTATATCCGACCAATTAATAGGATAATGTCTACCGAAGTAGTCACTAACTTTATTGATATCAATGAGGCTTGGTTCATTATTCAAACCTACTGATTTTAGGAATTCAAGGTAATCTTTTTCTTTATAAAAGCCTTCTTCCAGATGCTTGTTTGGGATAATAATAAACCATGCTCTGGGTACTTTTACCCCATCAAGATTCGTATCTTCACTATAAAGGAAGATTGCGTTTTTTTCCACATTTATTTTCTTTATATTTATGATTGAGGAATTTAATGCCGAATTGTAAAGATTCATTTGCCACCGCTCGCTTCCCTTGAGCATGAGCGCTTCATAAGGTTTTATAAAAGGAATTCTAGTATAATCATATCCTCCATCTCTGGTGTAAAAATCGTTACGACATGACAAGGCACTTATTACCATCAAAATTAATAAAGCGTTTTTTTTCATCGGTATTGGCATTATTTGGTTGTTTCTATCTATTCGGCTGGTACTTCCACCCCTACTCCATCAAATGCCTCAAATACACCGCCGGGTTATCCAGAAACGATTTGGTGAGCGAATAATGCTCCGTGTCCTGGTAGGTGGTTTCGTGCACGCCGGTATCATCAAACTGGTAAATGGTGGCGCCGGGGTAGCAGATGAGCATGGGTGAGTGCGTGGCGATGAGGAACTGTGCCCGTCCGCTTTTGTCGAGCGTGTTGATCACGGCCATAAAGGCCAGGATCCTTGCCGGCGACAACGCCGCTTCGGGCTCATCGAGAATGTAGATGCCTGATTCGAACTGGTTGTTAAATAAGTTGAGGAACGATTCGCCATGCGATTGCTCATGCAGCGACCGACCGCCATAGGCACGCAGAATGCGGCCATCATCAACAGCCAGTTCATCAATATAGCTGGCGAAATTGAAAAAGCTTTCGGCCCGCATAAAAAAGCCTTCGGTGATACGCTTTGGCGTCCAGCCGAGTTGTAAATAGTCGGCCAAGGGGGTTTCGTAGCCCTCAAACCGCCAGCCTGTTTTCAGGTTATGATTGCGGTTGCCGCCCCGCAGGCTGAACCCGCAATGTTCGGCAACAGCTTCCAAAACGGTAGACTTGCCCGAACCGTTCTCGCCGACAAAGAAGGTGACATTCGTTTTCAGCTCCAACCGCAGGCCATTGCTGAGGCTTGGAATGTGCTGCAGGTAACTGCCATCATGTATGGAGGGGAGCGATATGCGGGATAAAAATGGCATGTGCTGTTGCTTTAAAACAAACTTACGATTTCGCGCTAACTTTCCGAACAACGGCCGGCCATCAGGTAAAGTATAATTTTTTTGCAAGCACATGGCTACTGCCCGAAGATCGGGAAGTATTTAAAGTTCCTTAAGCAATTCGCTATTAGCAGCCATGATGATCGTTACTGATGCGCTTTTGCCTCCTCAATCGCTTTTCCAGCCGCTTCGGCATTGGTAGCCGCGTATACATGGAAAGTTTTTCCTTTGGCTACGGCGGTGCGTATAATTAACTTTTCATCCCCCCTGCTATAAACAACCTGCACCGCATCGGGACTGGTAGTTGCTGGCGCTTTAAAGCCGGCCTGGAGCGCCTGGTCTATTACTTTTTGATACAACGCTGTCGAATAGCTTAAATACATGGCATTGAGTACCTTATCCTTGAGCGTCATGATGGCATAGCTATCGGCAGTATCGGCCATTTTGTATTTAATGGTTACTACCTCGTAACCACCCATATCTTTTGGCGTGCGGCTCACCAGGGCCATCTTTTTACCGGTGAAATAGGTGTCGGCTTGCGCGGCGGTATTATTTCCGAGGCTGAGGAGTTGGGTGATCAGGTTGCTTTCATCAACCTTGGGGGCATCCTGCGCTTTTAAGGCGCCGGCTATAAACAGTAATAAAAAAAGGGTAGTTGCGGGTTTGCGGATCAATTTCATTGTGCGGGTTTTTAGTAAAGCTTAAAAATATAAAAATAAGTGT